>Ga0102814_10003547_pt1 | contig 10147 bp, 10 predicted proteins | sample ColrivemetaGS741_FD_79112 | JGI IMG/M metagenome (GOLD analysis project Ga0102814, IMG submission 79112) | Estuarine microbial communities from the Columbia River estuary - Flood tide ETM metaG S.741 | ecosystem: Environmental > Aquatic > Marine > Intertidal zone > Estuary | place: USA... | reverse complement strand
TTTAGCTGTGGCACTCATCAAATGCAGGGATTTTAAGTCAGACGATTTTGCGAAGTATCACCCCGGTGGTGCTCTTGGGAAAAAGTTATATTTAACCTTAGGCGAAATGGCTCAAGCCAATGCAAGACCTGCTGTTGCAGAAAACGCTAGCTTATCAGAATGCATACTAGCAATGACTAAAGGTAGGTTAGGTGCTGTTTTAGTCACGAAGGATAGAACCTTAGTTGGTATTATTACAGACGGTGATTTGAGAAGAATGCTTGCCAATCATTCTAACATAGGTAGCTTTGTTGCCAGAGATATTATGACGCCAGATCCAAGTACTATCCAAAGCGATACCCTTGCAATAGATGGTGTTGACTATATCAGAGAAAGGAAAATAAATCATCTCATTGTATTAAATGAAGACAATGACTTTGGCTTGGTGCACATACAAGATTTAATTAAGGAAGGACTGATTTGAAACAATTAAAAAATACATATGCCATTATTTTAGCTGGAGGCATAGGAAGCAGATTTTGGCCTATTAGCAGAGAGCACAAACCTAAACAGTTTATAGACATACTGGGTACTGGCAAAACCTTAATTCAGGATGCGTATGATCGTTACAAGCTACTAGTGCTTCCCGAAAACATATTTGTAATTACCAATAGCGACTATGTAAATCTAGTAAAAGAGCAGTTGCCTGAAATTTCTTCGAATCAAATACTGGGTGAGCCAGTTGGGAAAAATACAGCAGCCTGCGTTGCCTATGCAGCACATAAAATCTCAGAATTATCGAAAGACGGGGTACTCATTGTAGCCCCAAGCGATCATCTTGTTCAAGATACTTCCAATTTTATAAACCAAATGCATACTGCACATAGGTATGCAAAGGAGCATGACGCACTCATTACCTTGGGACTAAAACCGCACCGACCAGATACCGGGTATGGTTATATTCAATTTGACGAAAAAGAAGTAAGCTCAGGTGTAAATAAGGTTAGAACCTTTACGGAAAAACCTCCGATGGAGTTAGCTGAAAAATTTATAGAAAGTGGTGATTTTCTCTGGAACAGCGGGATGTTTGTATGGAGCATTCCCTCTATTTTAAAAGCGCTTAATGAACACTTACCTGAAATGGATTTAACTTTTTCGGAAGGTAAAGGCGCTTATAACACGGCAATAGAAGCGGAACATATTCAGAGAATATATACTGAAATAGGAAGTATATCTATAGATAATGGTCTTTTAGAAAAGGCAGATAATGTATTTGTTTTACCTTCAGATTTTGGCTGGAGTGATTTGGGAACCTGGAAAAGTGTTCACGAAAAAATAGCTAATGAGGATATAAATACCGTATTAAATGCAACATTACATGCCACGAATTCTTCGAACAACTTAGTTATAAGTGATAGTAATAAGCTAATCGTAATCAATGACTTAGATGGCTATTATGTTATAGATACCGCCGATGCTTTACTCATTTGTAAAACAGACCAAGAGCAAGAAGTCAAGAAAATATCTTCCGATATAAAGAAGAAATACGGAGGAAAATATAGTTAACATGATTAAATACGCCTACTTACTTGTATTGATTATGGTCTCGTCATATTCTAATAGCTCTGAGCTGGCGTACCGCAATAACGAAATAGTCAATCCCAAGGCGTTGCAACCTTTTTTTGAGGCTTTAAAGTCTTTGGAAATGCAGAAAACCAAAACTGTTTCTATTATTCATATTGGCGATTCACATATTCAGGCTGATTTTATGACCAGTGTCGTTCGCAAAAAAATGCAAGATTGTTTTGGGAATGCAGGTAGAGGTTTTGTTTTTCCTTACAGAATAGCCCAAACAAATGGAGCGTTTGATATTGGTTTTAGTTATGAGGGTGTCTGGCGTCATTGCGACCTTTTACACAGTAGCAATTGCGATGTAGGTATGTCAGGATATACTCTTTTTGCTTCGGGTAACGCTAAGTTTACCATTGACGCAGCAAAAAAAGAAGACAATTACGCAGCATTTACTAAGTTGACTTTTTTAACCAATAAGGGTAGCTTCAGACCTACGGAATTTTCAAGTCATTATTCTCAAATCGAAGGAAATCGCAACGTAATTTATTTTGACCAAGCGCAAGATAGCCTTCAATTTGCTCCCGTTCCAGAAAACGGAGACCTTCCAGATTTACAAGGAATCATTTTAGAAAACGAAAATCCTGGTATTCTTTACCACGCTATTGGCATAAATGGCAGTACGCTGGCTCAGTATTTAAATTGCCAAAATTTTGAGAAGCAAGCGGCCGATCTTAACCCGAGTTTGGTTATTGTAAGCTTTGGAACAAATGACGGGTACAGAACAAGTAATGGGTTTTGCGTGTCTTGCATAAAAGAAAATTATGAAGCTACAATTGCTAAAATAAGAAGCCATAATCCCACTACTTCGATACTGTTAACAACTCCATCAGATCATTTCTATCAAAAACAGGATAACCCAAATGCTAAAAAAATTGTGGATGTGCTTTTGGAACTTGCCAAAGAAACAAATGTAGCGGTTTGGAATTGGTATGAAATAATGGGGGGAAGTAATTCCATTTTAAAATGGAAAAATGAGGGACTTGCACGCGGAGATCTTATTCATTTTACGAAGGAAGGATACGCAATACAAGGAGAATTATTATACGAGGCTCTTATCCATCAATATCTAAACTAACATGCTAATGGTAGAAGATATTTTATCGTATTCTGCTAAGAACCCTTTGTTATTTAACCAGTATGTCTTCCTGTTTTTATTTACCATCATGTTTGCGGGGTTTACCTTGCTGCACAAGCAGGTAAGAGCGCGTAACTTTTACTTATTACTCCTTAGTTTATTTTTCTATTACAAATGCAGTGGATGGTACTTTTTATTGCTTTTGTTTAGCACATTATTAGACTATGGTTGCGGATTTGGCATCTACATAGTGAAAGAAAAATGGCAAAAAAAGCTTTTTCTAGTGCTTAGCATTTCGTCTAATTTGGGCTTACTTTTCTTTTTTAAGTATTCTTATTTTATAGTTGATTCCATAAATGCTTTGACAGGGGCAGATTTTAAAGCGTATAATTTCTTGGCTGCATTTGCTAATGGAATCGGTGGTGAAAATTTTGATATTCATCACATATTGCTCCCAGTGGGTATTTCATTTTACACGTTTCAAACCCTTAGTTATAGTATTGATATATACAGAGATCGCATAAAGCCTTGTGCCAATATTTTTGATTTTGCCTTTTTTGTTAGTTTTTTTCCGCAATTGGTTGCAGGGCCTATTGTGCGTGCATCAGAGTTTTTACCGCAAATCAGGAAACCTTACTACTTGAGCAGTAGTGGTTTTGGTAAGGCTATTTTTCTAATTATGTCTGGTCTTTTTAAAAAGGTGGTCATTAGTGATTACATCTCAGTCAATTTTGTAGACCGGGTTTTTGATACACCTGAAATATACAGTGGGTTTTTAAATCTAATGGCTGTTTATGGCTATTCTATTCAGATTTATTGTGATTTTTCAGGATATTCAGATATGGCAATAGGTCTAGCCGCATTACTTGGTTTTACATTGCCTATTAATTTTAATAGCCCATATAAAGCCAATAGCATAACAGATTTTTGGCGAAGGTGGCATATTTCACTTTCCACCTGGCTAAGGGATTATATTTATATCTCCATGGGAGGTAACCGAAAAGGTAAACTAAGAACGTATCTAAATCTGGCAATCACAATGCTAATAGGGGGATTGTGGCATGGTGCTGCGCTTAAGTTTATTGTGTGGGGCGCATTACATGGTTTGGCTCTTACGTTGCATAAATTATGGTCGGAAAATATAAAATTACCTGCATCCAGATGGGGTAATTATGTCTCAATCCTAATTACATTTCATTTTGTAGCGTTCTGTTGGATGTACTTTAGGGCGGCAGATATGTATACCGTAAAACTAATGCTCAATAATATTAGTACCCATTTTGACTTTGCAGGAATTGGTACTCGGGTATTAGCCTATTGGAAGGTATTTGCTTTGATTTTAACAGGATTTGCAGTTCACTTTTTGCCAAGCAATCTTAAAAATAGAGCCGAGTGGTGGTACAGCGAAGCTTCTTACACCGTAAAAATAGTGCTATTTGTAATGGTAATAGTTGTTATTTATCAAGCTACTTCTTCAGACTTACAACCTTTTATTTATTTTCAGTTTTAATCTTTTTTTTTGAGAGCAGCACTTGTTGGTTTTGTTAAAAAACTCTTACACAAAATTGCGTCTAAACCAAACCTTCTGAAATACACGGTTCCAAGCAAGTAGGGATAATGCCTCATACGTTGGTAAAGAAGGATCTGCCTTTTTTGTACTTACATCTATTCGGTAAAACAAATTAGCTATGCCATAACTGGTTTTTATGCTGCTCAGATAATCCGCAAGTTCTTGAATAAGTAGAGGGGGGTCAGCAGAAGTAAAAACATAATATTCGCCACTCATTTGAAGTTCTTTTTCCATTTGAGCAATTACATCTTCAATGGGAATATCGTTGTTGGTTGAAAAATCTATGTCGTTATTTGTTTCTAACATAAAACAATATGGTAAAGGTAATCTATGACCCACAAGACCACAAAAAAAGATGCAAATGGTGCCTTAAAGATGCACAGTACGTAGAATATCATGATACCGAATGGGGAATACCGAGTCATGATGACCATTATTTATTCGAGCATCTTATTTTAGAAACCTTTCAAGCAGGATTAAGTTGGCATACCATTCTAAAAAAAAGGGAGGCATTCAGGTTGGCTTTTGATAATTTCGATGCAGAAAAAGTGTCAAATTATCGTGAGAATAAAATAGAAATTTTAATGCAAAACCCTGCTATTATTAGACATAGAGGAAAGATTGAAGCAGCGATAAATAATGCACGGCAATTCTTGCGTTTGCAAAGAGAATATGGTTCCTTTAATCATTTTATTTGGCAATTTACCCAGTATGACACGATCGTTATTCCAATTAAAACGTGGTCTGATGTACGAGCTACAATTCCTCAAAGCGACGCCATGAGCAAAGCGTTAAAAAAAGAAGGATTTAAATTTGTGGGCAGTACCACTTGCATGGCCTATATGGAAGCCGTTGGTATGGTAAGTGATCATTTTAGCGATTGTTGGCGATCGTAAGTTATTTGGATCCTAATTTCTTGTGACTAATTTTTAGTTGTAATGCTATAATGGTTCGTTTACCTTTTTTGTATAAGGGGTATATACTACAACTATGTATAGCAAAATAAGCGCTCATTTTAACAAAGAAACAGCAGACCCCAGGTACTTTCAGATACTTTACTTGGGGTCTTTTTTATTTTATGGACTTTGCTTTCTGGGCTGGGATGGTGATGCAATTAAGTATATCGCCATTTTTGCTTCAGCGATAGTCACACAAATGGTATTTAGCTATTTTACCACAAAACAGTATAGCTCCGTAAAAAGTGCACTGATAACCTCGCTCGGATTAAGCTTATTGTTAAAAACAGGTACTATAGAAACAGCGATTCTAGCTTCGGTTTTTGCCATATCGTCAAAGTTCCTAATCAGGGTAAACCACAAGCACCTATTTAATCCGGCTAACTTTGGTATTGTCGCGGCCATTCTGCTTACCAATGATGCATGGGTTAGTCCAGGACAATGGGGTAGCAGTGTGCTATTATGGTTTATCGTAGGAGCTGGAGGATTAATGATGATTTTAAAAGTAGGTAGGATAGATACCAGCATTACTTTTCTCTTGGTTTTCGGTGCACTTCTATTTATCAGACACGTTATTTATCTGGGTTGGGAACCACAAGTTTGGCTTCACAAAATGAGTAATGGTACGCTATTACTTTATGCATTTTTCATGATAACCGATCCCATGACTACCCCCAATCACATAAAAGCTCGCATACTATGGTCTTCCCTATTAGGGAGCGCCTTATTTGTACTGTCAACCTTCTTCTACGTGCAAACAGCTGCTATTTGGTTACTGTTTGGGGTAAGTCTGTTAACACCCATTTTCGATAAACTTTTGATAGCAACTAAATACCAATGGAATAATTTAACAGCTAGCACAATAAATAATCCTAATCAAACAACCTAAAAAACATCTTCATGAAAAAAGTAATTTTAACACTGATGGCCATTGCTTCTGTAGGCCAATTAGCCATGGCCTTTTGTGGCTTTTATGTAGCAAAAGCGGGAGCCGATTTGTACAATAATAAAAGTGAGGTAATCCTGGTACGTGACGGGAGTAATACCACCATTACCATGAGCAATGATTTTTCTGGGAATGTAAAAGACTTTGCCATGGTGGTGCCCGTTCCCAATGTTCTCGATAGAAGTGATATACAAATAGCAGATCGTTCTATTTTTCAGATGTTAGATGCTTATTCTGCACCTCGTTTGGTAGAGTATTATGATTATAATCCTTGCGGTCTTCCTATGCCTTCTATGATGGATGTGTCTATGGAAAAAGAGTCAACCACTAAAATGGCTACCTATACTGCACGGAAGGATAATTTCAACTATAAAGTGACTATAGAAGCACAATACAGCGTTGAAGAGTACGATATAGTTTTGCTAAGCGCTAAAGATGCCAATGGATTAAAACGGTGGTTGGTTGACAATGGTTATAGTATTCCGGCCAAAGCAGAGCACGTGTTAGAGCCGTATATCAAAAGTGGGCTTAAGTTCTTTGTGGTTAAAGTAGACTTGAACAAATACAATCCAAAAGCCAATGGTGGCTTTCTTAGACCGTTACAAATCAAAGTTAAATCGGATAAGTTTATGCTACCTATTCGTTTAGGGATGGCCAATAGCGTAGGTGAGCAAGATATGATTGTGTATGCTTTTTCAAAGCGAGGAAGGGTAGAATGTACAAATTATAGAACTGTAAAAATGCCTACGGACAATCTAGTGCCAACGTTTATAAAGCCAAAATTCGGAACATTTTACACAGACGTATTTAAAAATGAATACCGTAAGGTTGGAAAAAATGCGGTGTTTTTAGAGTACGTATGGAACGTAACACCTACATTTAATGGAATGAAATGTGATCCCTGCGTAGGCAATCCACCGTACACCCGGGAAATTACGATGGCAGGAGTGCCGTGGGCCAATCAAAATGGGGTTACCACATTCTTTACTAGGTTACATGTACGCTACACCTTAGATAAATTTCCGGAAGACCTTTTTTTTCAAGAAACACCTAATACAGAAATGTACCAAGCGCGATATGTGATTACAAATCCAGCTACAGGCGATTTGTCTTGTGCTGAAGGTAGGGTATACCAAGATAAGTTAAGACTTAGGCGCAGAAAAGAATTAATAGAACTTGCTAGTTTGGCGCGATGGAATACGGATAGTTATTATGACTACATCGCTCACGGCACAGATAAGGTTCGCAGTAATAAGGCAAAAGAAACAGACCATAATATCAAGAATATAAATGTACCATTTTGGTTTTTTGGTAAAGGCAGCACTCCTCACAAAGGTCTCTTTTTACTGGTTTTTGGAATGCTGATAGTATATTCAGTTAAGAGATTAAAATTGACTTTGGTTAAGGGTTAAAAGAGTAAAGAGATTTGGAAAGACCTGCTGTGGCAGGTCTTTTTTATTTACTTTGCATAGTTTTAAAAATAGAATGGAGGTAAGTAGCAGATTTATATGGATAAGTAGGATACTTACGTTTTTATTCGCTTTTATGATGGTGAGTAATTATGGAGGGTATAGTCAACCGGAAGAAGTGGTGCAATTAAGAGAAGGTATGATCGCTCAACTCCAAAGTGAAGCTGATAAAAAAAATGACGAAGAATCTTTAAATGCAATTGAGTTTATAACCACCGAGGCTGAAGCAGTTTTGATTCCTGAGGTTTACCAAAAACATTCATTACACCGTATGGTAGGCTGTTTTATTGTGCTTTTGGGACTAGTCTTACTCCGTAATTTGAAGTCTATTGGCTATCACTTGTTAGTTGCTGGTCTAATTTTTACCCTATTTACAGGATTTTATACATTTGGATTGGGTGTTTTTGGATGGCTCTTTAATCTTTATTATATGTGTCTAGCGGCATTTTCCATATTTTATTATACTAGAAAAAGAGCATTGCTAACTTAGTAAATGGCATCAAAAGCACAAATAGTAGACGGCTGGCAATACCTTAAAACGTTAACGCCTTATAGACTTTGGAACGCTGCACGCATTTTTGTAACCTACCATATTAGTAAACGTACCAAAAAAAATTATCATGCTGGGTATCCTATATCTATATCCTTAGAGCCCACTACCAGTTGCAATTTAAGGTGTCCTGAGTGTCCTAGTGGTCTTCGCGCTTTTAGCAGACCAATTGGAATGTTAGAGACAGAACTGAATAAAAATATTATAGACCAGCTACATAAAGAGCTTACTTACATTACCTATTATTTTCAAGGTGAGCCTTATCTCAATAAGGACTTTACCGATATGGTAGGCTATGCGAGTAGATATAATATATATACAGCTACAAGCACGAATGCTCATTATTTGACCGATGCCAATTGCAAGAAGACCATTGAAAGTGGCTTAAGCCGATTAATAATATCAATAGACGGCGTAAAACAGGAGAGTTACGGCAAATATAGAATAGGCGGGAACCTAGATAAGGTGATAGATGGTACCAAAAACATGGTGAAATGGAAAAAGGCAGTAAAACACCATTTATCATCAGGCAGTTTATTGTGTTCGGGCACAATGAAGGCGAAATTGAAGAGATTCGGCAACTTGCCAAAGAGGTAGGCGTAGATCATTTAGCACTTAAAACGGCGCAGATATATAATTTCGAGGCGGGTAGTGATTTAATGCCCAAAGACCCTAAGTATGCTCGATATGAAAAAATAGGTCTAACCTATAAGATTAAAAATGGGCTTTTAAGTCACTGCTGGCGTATGTGGCAAGGTTGTGTGATAACATGGGATGGCAAGGTCGTTCCGTGTTGTTTTGACAAAGACGCTACTTATAGATTAGGCGAATTAGAAAAAATGACATTTCGCACAATTTGGCACGGCGAAGAGTATAATCGCTTTAGAAGACTAATACTTAGAAGCCGAAGTAACATTGATATTTGCAAAAATTGCACAGAAGGAACTAAAGTTTGGGGTTGAAACTTCAAAAATATTTTTTTGGTTTGTCAAATTAATGTAATATTGCTTACTTAAATCAATAAAAAGGTACAATTAATATGAATAAGAACATACTTACCATGCTAGTTTCATTGCTTGTTATCGCAATTGGAGCTGAAGCACAATCTAACACTAAGAAATTCGGAATTGAGATTAATGGAGGAATTAGAGAATATCACGGAGATTTAGGTTCTTCGTTGTATTTCAAAAAAGCTCCAAATTATCAGGCTGTAGGTGGTGCATTAGGGATGTATTTAAATTCTTCTTTTGACGTAAATATCTATGGGTCTACAGGAGACTTAGGTTTTTATAAAGAGTCTTGGGATATTTTGAAAGCAGAACCTTATCGTCAAGGATTTAGATCTCACATTACAGAGGGAATGATTGGCGTAACGTTCAAGTTGAATAACGGTACAATCATGTCAGAAGATGCTACTTTTAAACCATTTATTAGAGCTGGTTGGGGTGTTGTGAAATCAATTTCGAAATTTTCCGAAGGATCTACTTTGGTAGGAGATGCAGAGACCTACTATTACGCATCTCGCGATAGGAGTTGGTTAGCTTCTCATTGGAATGCTGCTGCAGGTTTTAAAATTGGTCTAACCGATGCACTTGATTTAGTAGTAAGCGAGCAGGTTAATTATTCATTTGATGACAACTACGATGGCGCTCCATTTGCTATCGCGGGTGCCAGATTAAATAGCGCTAGTGAGGGAAACAAACCGCTACACGATATTTACTTATATCACAACATTGGTTTTGTGTTTAATTTTGGTAGCAATGGTAATTCAAGTGGTTCTTCTTATAAAATTAAGGATGCCGACGATGACGGAATTAGTGATGCATTTGATATTTGTCCTAACACCCCAGAGGGATACCAAGTGGATACTGTTGGTTGTCCTTTGGATGATGATAAAGACGGTGTTGTTAACGAAGAAGATAAATGTCCAAATGTTGCTGGATTAAAGGCATTCAACGGTTGCCCAGATA
>Ga0102814_10003545_pt1 | contig 10151 bp, 6 predicted proteins | sample ColrivemetaGS741_FD_79112 | JGI IMG/M metagenome (GOLD analysis project Ga0102814, IMG submission 79112) | Estuarine microbial communities from the Columbia River estuary - Flood tide ETM metaG S.741 | ecosystem: Environmental > Aquatic > Marine > Intertidal zone > Estuary | place: USA: Columbia... | reverse complement strand
TATGCAGAACCACGGTTACGGGTTGAATCACGAATACTATCACGAGTGTATTCACCTACGAAGTCGCCAGCATAGTAACCAGTACGTGTGTAGTTACCGGTAGCAGTATATGTTTCAGTGCGATCACGAGTGAATGCACTAGCATAGTTACCAGTATAAAGTACTTGGCGAGTATAGTAACCAGTGTTGATTGACGTACGAGTTGACGTACGTGCATAGTTACCTTCGTAAGTTGCACCACGCGTACGTCCGTAGTTCCCTACGAAGTTTCCAGCGTAGTTAGTAACACGTGTTCGACCATAATTACCAGTATAGTTACCAGTACGTGTACGTCCGTAGTTCCCTACGAAGTTTCCAGCATAGTTAGTGGCGCGAGCACGTGCGAATGTAGAAGTTCTTTGTCTTACGAATCCACGAGCATAAGCACCTGAGTAATAGAAAGTCCAAACATACGAAGAGACACGAGTACGCGTATAGTCCGCCGAAGCAGTTCCAATATAGTTACCAGTAAATGACGGTAATGCAACTGATCTTTGTTTTGCGCTGTATAGACTCTGATAGTAGTTAGGGGCTTGATATGCATCAACCGTCATATGTACTGTTGAGTTAATAGCCAAATTTACCTGTTGGTAATTAGGATAACCTTGAGGCGCACCGGTTCTACTATTATCAAAATATACGCTAGTATTGTTAGATTCTCCATATTTCATATTTCTGAACCAGAAAGTATATGTGCCTTCTGCGCCAAAGGCTCCATTATATGGATCGTAGAGTATTCTCCACTTATAGTCCCAATAACCACCTGAATATTGCAATGAAGAGAAAGATCCGTAAATTAGTGGGTAAAACCCAGTTGATGTACGTGTATAGTATGCTGCTCCACCTCGGGTATAGTTACCCACAAAGTTACGCGTGTAGTATGCGCCAAGACGACTATAATCTCCGCCATACCATCGTGAGTAGTTACCAGCAAAGTTACGTGCATAGTTACCAGTAAAGTCACCAGTAAAGTTTGTTACGCGGTCACGTGAATAGTCACCCACATATGAGAATGCACGGTTACGTGAGTAGTTACCAGCAAAGTCACCAGCAAAGTTAGTTACACGGTCACGAGAATAGTCACCAGCATAAGATGCAGCACGGTTACGTGCATAGTCACCAACAAAGTCGCCTGCGTAGTATAATCCACGAGTGTATGTATCAGTACGTGCATAGTTTGCAGCATAGTTACGCGCATAGTTTCCTACAAAGTTACCGACGTAGTATAGTGTGCGCGTGTAGTTCAATGTGCGAGTTGATGTGCGTGTTGAAGTACGTGCGTAGTTGCCTGTGTAATTACCAGTGTAGTTACCAGCAAAGTTACGAGCGTAGTTTCCTACGAAATCGCCAGTAAATGTGGTTGCATAGTTACCTACAAAGTTTCCAGCATAGTCAGTAACACGTGTGCGAGTAAAGTTACCGACGTAGTTAGTAATGCGTGTGCGAGCATAAGCACTGTAACGAGTTCTTGTGGAAGTAATTGTAGATACACGAGCATAGTTACCGACATAGTTGCCAGCATAACCACGAGCATAGTTGCCTACGAAGTCACGTGCATAGTTGCCTTCGAAAGAACGTGAGTAGTTACCTACAAAGTTACCGGCAAAGTTGGTTATACGATTACGTGTGTATGATGAGACACGTGCACGAGAGAAGGCACCAGCAAAGTTAGTGACACGATCACGAGTATAGTTAGTTATACGTGTGCGTGTGTAATCCGCAGAGTATGCAGAGACGCGTGTACGAGTTGAGGTACGAGCATAAGCAGAAACACGGTTACGTGAGTAAGTTCCAGCATAAGCAGAAACACGGTTACGTGAGTAAGTTCCAGCGTAAGCGCCTGTATATGATGAAACGCGTGTGCGAGTATAGTTCGCAGAGTATGAAGAACTACGTGTACGCGAGTAAGTACCTGCGTATGAAGATACACGGCCACGAGTGTATGAAGATACACGATTGCGTGAGAATGTTCCGGTGAAGTTAGTCACACGATTACGAGTATAAACAGAAACACGAGCACGGTTATAAGTGCCTGCAAAGTAACCAGTAAATGCGGTTAGTCTGTTACGTGTATATGCAGAAATGCGTGTACGAGCATATGTGCCCGAGTAAGATGAAGGACGTGTACGTGAATAGTTACCTTGAAATCCACGTGAGTAGTTACCTACGAAGTCACGTGCATATGCCCCAGTGTAATCCCCTACGAAAGTTCGTGAGAAAGTGTTGACACTGTTGCGAGTATATGATGAAATACGATCACGACTATATGCCGAGATACGTGTACGAGCATACGAAGAAACACGATTACGAGTGTAATCAGTATCTACGATTGTGCGTCGTGAGTTTTCTGCAGTGCCACGAGTATGCCATGTTCCAGGCAAAATAGGTGCACCCTGAGCAGAAGATCTTAGTTGATAAGATCCAATTGCACCTGGAACTGATCGCAATGTCTTGGCACGTTGACCAAGTGTAAACGTTATTTGGTCATTGGTCATCTCTTTGAAACCATCAAAGGATGTACCATCATAACAAATTGCGACTGGACGCGCTTCAGTTGGTGCTATAACTGAACCGTCTTTTTGATAAATGTGATAAGCTGTTGTTGTACCGTCACCAAGTGTATCGGTGAAGACATTAGAAACAGCAACTTTATAATCAGGACTTGGAGGAACTGAAGATAGTTTATAACTTCCGTTCCATTGGTTTGTTTCCATCGTACTTACAGCACGAGTAACAAGGAGGTCTAGATCACCATCCGTCATTTCATAGAAACCCGGATTGTCACCTAGCTCGTAATAACCAACAGGACGTACAAAATTTGCTCCAGACTCATCAGCAGTGCCGTCTACTTGCTTTAGCGTAGTAGTTACGGTAGTACTAGTGATATTAGATGCAGGGTGTGTCCCCGCTACTTCATTGTAGTATGTATCTACAAATGAACCAATATTAACACCATTAGTAAGGCTGAGGTTGCCTGTGTCACTGGCGACGGCCGCCGCTAGTGCTTCAGATACGGCATACGCAAGATAATTTTCTTGTGCAGGCGTAAATTCCTGTAAGTCACCATTAGCATTTTGAATTTTTAGTGGAATACTAGATGTTGACACGATATCGCTCTCTTTAAGTTAAAGTTAGTTTAGTCATTACTGCAGTGATGACTTAGGTATATTTATAATAAAAAATCCTCCAGTGGTTAAGGAGTTGTTGGCCAATTTACTTCCGCAGTGGAAAGTATCACTCCTAAATTATCTGTAACATCTCTTAATGATTGACGGTAATTTTTCCATTCTATTCGTTGTTCTTCAGTCAAAGGACTGTCCGCCACTTGAGTCCAATCTGTTAATGACAATTTTCTATTTCTTTCTACTCTAACATCATTTATTAGATCTTCACGATTAAATTCCCATCCACCTAGTTCATTGCTCCATGTGGCATGTTTATTAGGTGCTTCTCCAATAAAAATAAATTCATCGGTAGATGGAACATACCAGTAATAATTCATAAAGTGAAGAAGATCTTCACATCCGTCAGGCATATTATCTTCAGTAACATAAACTATTAGTTCAGTACCATCTTTAGAAACGCCTTCTGGATCAATACTAAAAGTAGGATATGAAATCCTATTCAGTTTACCAGACTGTCTATCAATGTAGACTATGTATTTTAATTCCATGATGAATTTGCCTTTAATACCTTTCTGTTATTTATACGTCTTAAATTTACTCAAGTCCAATATTTTCACCAGTAAATGTTGGCGCAGTAAATGTTCCGGTATATGTTGGCGTATATGTAGGTGCTGGTGAGTCTGTTGCCGTACTAGAAACTTTAGTTACTGTGTACTCTCCTGAGTTCAACCATTGACTTCCATTATAGAAACCGATTGTATATTGTTTAGTTTGCCCTTCTGAAGGCACATGTGAAACAATAACATTTTGTACTTCATTAGCATTCTGCAAAGTGAACGACTTAAGAAGAACCAATCCATCGTTATAAATTCTTCCTTGAACTGCTTGATCACCTTCAGTGCGGAAGTCAAATGTTACTGTATGTGTAGTCGCAGTATGGTGTACAACATTTTGAGTTGTCGAGAAGATAACACCGATATCATTATCATACAATGTAAACGACTTTGAGTCAAGCAGTTCTACATTAGACGAACCTCTAGGTTCTGACATCGCAGAAGTTGTATTTCCTGTTCTTAACTCAGCAACAAATGTTTCACCTTGCCATCCAATTTCAGAATCTTCTTGACTTCCTGTGCCAGTACGTGTATAATTACCTATGTAGTTTCCTGTATAGTCTCCTACAAATGTTCTCTCGTAACTACCACCAAACGAGTTTAAATAAGAACTAGGTCTACTACGGGTGCTTGTGATAGTAAAGTCAGTGATTCTTGTACGTTCATAATTTCCTATAAACGAATCACTGGTTGTACTTGTCCTATTATAAGTTCCCTCATATGCACCAGTATAGTTACCAATGAAATCTCTGCTATAGTTACCTGCAAATCCTCTTGAGAAATTACCTGCATAGTTACCAGTATATTCGCCGAGGAAATTTGTCGTATAGTTGCCTGTGTAGTTGCCAGCAAAGTCACCAGTGAAGTCGCGAGAATAGTCTCCGGTGAATGGTGATAAAAAATCACCTATGAAGTTACCAGTAAAGTTGCCCACGTATTCACCAGCGAATCCGCGATTATAATTTCCTACAAAATTACCCACAACAAAAGTTCTAGAATATTGCGAAACACCAACTCTAGTAGAATCACGAGTATACTCTCTAGAATAGTTACCACCAAAAGTACGTGAATAATTACCTAAAAAGTTTGCGGTATAGTTACCAAAGAAATTACGGGAATAGTTGCCAGTGAATGTACCTGAGTAGTAATTAGTATATTCGCCTACGAATCCTCTGGCATAATCACCTACAAAACCAGCGGTGAAACCTCTGGTATATGATGAGGATCTATCTCTAGTATAATCTGTTATTCTAGTTCTATCATAGTTGCCAGCAAAATTGCCTACAGAAGTACGTGAATAGTTTCCCTCGAATGATGAAATTCGTATGCGAGCAAAGTTTCTACTATAGTAAAGTGTTCTAGTAGAAGTGCGGGTATAATTGTCAGCATAGTCAACAGATCTTGTGTAATCTCCTGTGTAGTTTCCTACATATGTACGATTATAGTTACCTTCGTAATAGAGTGTTCTACTATAAGCAGAAGGTCTTACTCTAACATAACCATCATGCGGTACTTCCATGGTCATGGGTTGACCATTGATGTCATACTCATTTAACGTACAAATTCTAGTAGACGCATAATATCCCGTACCAGTTGAGGTACGAGTTGAGTATCGAGCATAGTCTCTTGAGTAACCAAGAGTTTGCGTATAATTACCTGCAAATGGAGAAGTAAAGTCTGTAGTATAAGTTGCACCATCACTGTAACTTGCGGTTCTCGTTCTTAAAAAATCTGTCGTAAACTCGGTAGTTGCTCCGGAAGGCGCTGTACCAGAACTGGTAGTTCCTTGGCCCACTTCATAGTATTCTGTACCACCGACTGTTGAAACTAGAGAACCTCTCCAATAATAGATATTATCATTCCCTTTGATTTTAGTAAGTGCACTACCGAAATCTTTAACACGATTGATTACCTTTGATGTACCGTTCCATTTAATATTATGTGTGTATATTGTAGTTTCAATTCCTTCGTCATAAGAAGTGTGTGTATGAACTGAGAAAAATGTATTATTTGCAGTGTAGGAGTATGCATTACCTGTGCGTGTAAAGTTGCCAGTATAGTTGCCAATAAAAGTATTAGTTGATCCTAATGTAGCAAAGTTTCCAGTAAAGTTTCCTGTATAAGTACCTTCGTATGGAATTGTTCGAGTGAAATCACGTGCATATACACGTTGATAATTACCTATGTAGTATAGAGTTCTAGTAGATGCTACGGGTATATAGTTACCAATAAAATCACGAGAATAAGAACTGGGCTTTGTTCTAGTGCGAGAGAATGATGAGTTTCTAGATACTATAGAATCACGAGTGTAGTTTACCGCGGCATTTGTGTAATTGCCGATATAATCACCAGTGTAATATCCTGTTCTTGTAAAATTTCCAATATAATCACCAGTGTAACTTGCACTGGTCGTTCTCGCATAGTTACCTGTAAAATTTGTAACTCTGGTTCTGTTATAGTTACCTACGAAGTCCCCAGTATAATTTCCAACAAATGTTCTAGAGTAATATTCGTTACGAACAACTCCTCTAGTACGAGAGAATGTTGAGTAACGAGTTTTTGATACTGTTAGAGTACTAGGTCCTCTACTATATCCTACCATTAAAGGTTCGCCATCATTACCCTCTACCGTTCTAAAATAAGTGCTTACTGCTGTACCAATAGAGTCTCTAGTGAAGTCTCCGGTATAATATGCAGTGTAGGTTACGGTACGGTCTCTAGTGTAAGCAGAAACTCTGGATCTAGTGTAGTTTCTAGAGTAGTTGCCTATATACGAACCACCAAAACTACGAGTATACGATGAGATTCGAGTAGATTGCCTAGTACGATTGTAGGTAGAATAACGAGTACGATTATATGTTACGACACTAGGTCCTCTAGAGTAATACGCAACTTCACCATTATCAAGATTTCTACTATAGTATTGTATTCCGGACAATTCAGAATTTCTTGTAAAGTTGCCTACATAGATTCCTGAATAACTGTTAGTGTAATCCGTAATTCTCGTTCTACCATATACTCCAACATAAGCAGAAGGTCTTGTTCTTGTGTACTCTGCAGAGAAAGATCTTTCATAAGAACTTACTCGTGTTCTTTCATAACTATTTGGTCTTGTACGAGAATAAGCACCTTCATATGCTCCAGCATAATTGCCTAAGTAAGAATTACCTAGAGTTCGGTTTCTTTCATAGTTACCTAAGAAGTTGCCTGTATAGTTACCAGCAAAGTTACCATCAAAAGTTCTTGAGAAAGAACCAGCAACATTTCTGGTGTACGCAGATATTCTATTCTTTGTATACGTACCAATATAGTTAGCAACGTTTGTATAATTGACTGATCGAGACGATGTTGGACTTGATGTTGTAAAAGTAATACTCTGATTATCACCGAAGAATGCGGATCTATCCGTCACTAGATCATTTCCTGATCCAGATGTTTGGAACACTTTTACATGATATGATCCTTCAATATTTGTAGAAGCATTAAAAGTAATACTACCGCCTTCGGTAACTACACTATTGTTTTGATATGTAAGAGATCCTGTGGCATTAGTTAAATTATCATCGTCATCGCCATCGTCTACAATACCAGTTCCGCCTGATCCACCTTGTCTTAGTGTTGCGGATAAAAGACTTCCTTGATTGTAAGATGTGAGTCCTGTGCCATTACTGTATTGTGTTTCGTACAAGTTTACCGGAGAAACTAAAGTTCCATCATAATACAATCCAGCGAAATTAATTGATGAGTGATTATATATTGATTCGGTCCATTCTATATTTACATATTCACTTGTAGTTTTGGTTAGGGAATATTGACTAGGACTGTTGTCTGCTCTACTACTATCAAGTGGCGGTAGATATGAAACGATGTCGAAATTATAGTTTGTTCCTAACGCACGACTATCAAATGAAACTTCGCCAGTGCTTGTAACAATTCGCAATCCTCTATCTATATTGGTATCATAAAGACTTGAGTCAGCCATAATAGTAGACGCTTTTCTGACAACAAAGTAATCGAACTCTACTTGCCAATCGTCATAGTATTGAAGATCATATCCAAAGTCTTCACCATCGATAGTAGACATGTATGATCGTACTTCTTTTCCCCAAAAAGAAATTGTCTCGTTTGATTTCCGTATTACAAAGGCATATGGTTTTTCAAAAGTAATATTTTCTGGCGGGTCTGTCTGTAAAGCTAGTTGAGTGACCGATACTTCTGACCAATCACCACCGCCAATTTCAGATGGGTCTTTAACAAAGATCATATCAGTTGCTAATAGACCACCCGGCAAAGTAAATGAGTGCGCACGACCAGCGTCTGTGACAATCAGATTAAGAATGTCTAGTTCTGTATCGGATACAGTAAATGTACCTCCACCATCACGACCTATTATTTTTAAACCATATGGCATTATGAAATTCTCATCGCCATTATAATTCCACTTCGGGATGCTAAAGTACTAGTGTTTTGTAATTGAAAACCAGTAGAAGTTTTATTGATTATATCCACATATGTAGTACTTCCTACAAATATGATTAATATTTTAGAACTATTGTTTGCGTCAGGACATTGATATACAGAACTGGTCTCTCCTGCATTTAAATTAAAAGTCGTATACAGTTGAATATTAGATGTACGAATTCCATCAGAAAATACTAACTTAGACGAGTTCGCATTACCGTTTATTATTGGTCCATATATTTCTAATCCATATGACATGACGATCCCTTATGGCGACTCAGGCCAAACTACATCATTAATGTTCTGAATATTCGTATCTAAGTTTTCTGTGATGTCTCTTAACTCTTGACGATAGATTGCCCATATCTCACGATCGTCATCGTCTAGACCGTTATCGTCCATACGAGTCCAATCACATCTGTTGAGATAGTTGTTTCTGCGTCCTCGAATTTCATTCATAAGATCTTCTTGATCCCATACCCACGTACCGTCTACCCAACGACTAAAGTTATTTGGTGCGAGAGGTCTTTCTTTCCATTCACCGTCCCAATAATGAGAGGAAATGAAATCAAATTTGTTTTCAATGGGAAAGTCAACATGTACTACGGTCGATCCGTCTTCACGTAAACCTTCTGGTTCATTTTTACCACTCGCCATTTTGAGTGTTAGTATCTGACTATCTTTGATAATCGCAATATAGTAAATCATTTTTTCCTCTTAAACTAGTTCAGCAGATAATATCTGCTTGGTGATTCTAGATTTATAACTTGAGTTTGAAGTTGAAGATCCAGGACCTGAAGTTGTTCCGCCAGGTCCTCCTGGCGGTGTCTCTGGATTTTCAAAATCATCATTTTCCGTCGCATAGTAAGTTAACGCTATAGGACCTGAAGTGTCTTCACCAAGATTGTCTAGACTACCTCCAATAAATTTTATTCCTTGTACAAACTTTCCGTCTGGAGCAAACAACCCCGCTGTCCACGTACCTATTTCCCAATAGTCAGTGATGTCCCCTAGTGAATCCGCCCCAGTATTGGGGGTGTACGGTTGAAAAGTTCCTGGTTCCACTACTGTAGTTATGGTAAAGTGTTGATCATATGTAATAGATCTACTATCAAACTGTATAGACTGATCAGAGTTGTAAATAATTAGACCGTAGTCTTCGTCACTTGAAACTTTAGAAGAGTGTTTTGCTATAAAATAATCCATATTTAATGGTACAGATTGACCATTGTTTGCACTCATATCATCCGAATTCCAACCTTTAAATTGTACTGGTACTGCGGACGAAAAACCAGGGGTTGAATAAATTACATAAGGAGCATAACTACTTGCTTGACCTGCAGGGGGCTTTACAAAAATATAGTCTGGATTGTCCGAGTATAGGTCTATAGTTGTATCTAAAGTTTGTGATCCTGTAGATATCTCAGTAATAACATAACTATCCATTTTAAGACGAGAATCAAACATGATTCTGCCATTATTATTACTAACTGTTAATCCGTAGTCGTTCATTATTATCCAAACCTAAAAAATTGTAACTCATATGGTTTACTAGCATCTGTATTATTTTTTACGATTAATTTATCGGCCTGTAAGTTACGTTCAATTACTAATCCATTGTTATAATCTTGAGGAGTAGGAGCATTTCCTTCAGTAAAATTAACTCCTACAAGAGCAGGATTGCCCGCTCCTGAAAATGTGTATTCAACTGAGCTATTAGCTAGCAATGTTCCTGAGTTATTATCGACAGGGATTTCTTTACTAATAATAGTATTATCATTAGTAATTACAGTAACGTTATTTGAATTTGAAAGTTCTAGTCCATAACTCATTGTAGTTTACCCAGTTTGACTCTTAAAATCCCTTCACTATCATTACCACCAGCAGAATAGACTTCTACTCCATCCGAAGT
>Ga0102814_10003544_pt1 | contig 10152 bp, 16 predicted proteins | sample ColrivemetaGS741_FD_79112 | JGI IMG/M metagenome (GOLD analysis project Ga0102814, IMG submission 79112) | Estuarine microbial communities from the Columbia River estuary - Flood tide ETM metaG S.741 | ecosystem: Environmental > Aquatic > Marine > Intertidal zone > Estuary | place: USA... | reverse complement strand
TATTGCGGTAACTATAGTAGTATTCTTTATATCCATGCCCAATCTACAATTGTGTTTTTGTGCCAAATTTTATTGTTTTCAAAATCAAATAAATTAGAATCATCATTTGAAGTAATTAAACTTGTTATTTTCATACCGCATTGATTTAATACTGTCGGTACAAACCCTTCACCATAACCATGGTATCCTTGATTATTTAATTCTAATAATTTTTTCATTGCCCTGTTAGAATATCTTACTGTAGGGAAGAATGAACCAAACCATTCTGTAATACCATCTGGTAATGTATCCCCGTCACCAGGGAATCTCTCTAACCACATGTGTGATGATGTTGTTCTATTATCTATTACAGGGACATTAGGTTGACTATTAACCCCATCTTTTTTAAATACAAAATATGATATGAAATCAGAATCATCTGTGTCTGTCTGAGTTAAAAATGAATTCCAATCATCTATTCTTACGTCATCATCAAAAAACCAATAATATTCGTAATCAGGGTTAGATAAGTAAAAATTTAACATACGTAAATGAGCGTGAAACCAAATTATGTTCCTGTTACCATGACTATTCCAATAATGTCTCTTACTTACGTTATGTGGAAAATTAAGATTTGTTCTAACCCCATCCTCAGTAAAGTGAAAACCTGGTTTAAATGATTGGTCTCTTGTAACATCAACAATCAATTCCTTATCATAATTATCTTTGGTTATAAGAGGTAACCAATCGGTATCTAACCTATTGTGTTGATGTGACATCGTACACATACATGCAATATTTTTACTCATACTCTTTTGTTAAAATATTTGACCACTCCTCAATTCTATTGAATTGGTGAACCATGGCGTATTTATTATTTGTTTTACTATTATAAACAGATCCGTCTTCCTTTAATTCGGGGACTCCATAACCTTTACCTAAAATGTTGTTTTTCATACCCCATTGAGTAAAGTACTGTGTTGGTCCTGACGTTGCACAATGCATAGCCCATCCCTCATCTAAATCAAAGATTCTTAGATTCTCAATCCATTGATCCTTAACTAAAATAATTAGTGCGGCCTGATCTTTAATATTATGTCCGTCTTCACTATTTTCACACATTTCATACATTTTATCATACAACTTTACAAACGCATCTTTCTTACCCGCCATTATACCCGAACATACTATCTCGGTATTCATACATGATTGTACTTCATTAGGAAATGTCTTTTTTAATACGTCCGCGTTCCATGGTTCCTCCCTAACTAAAATACCTTCTCGACTAAACCATATATCATGATTGTCAGTATCCAACATCTCAAAAGGATCTGAATGGAATAGAACGTCAAATACATCTGTAGCTAAAAATAAATCCGCATCGTAAGACTCTATAAAATTTCTTGTGTGAATTAGTCTTTGGTGGTTAATTCTCCATGTATCCTCCTCAATAACCTCCACATATTTTACCTTAAGATCTTCTAACGCTTGTCTATCTTCATCTGTGGTATTTGCGGCAATTAAAACAATTTCCGCATCTGAATGTTTTCTAAAACTTTCTACCCACCATTTAATTTTGTTCTTATGTTGGGATATGTTATTACTGAATCCTGTTAATACTTTTTTCATAATTTACCTTCTATTTTTTCTAACCACCCTTTAGATTCCGAATGTGGCCAAACAACCCATTTTTTAGGTTCCAACTCACTCATAAAATTAAATTTAAATTCTATGGATTCATTATCAATAAGTAGTTTATTTTTTAATTCAATACCGGTTATATCTTTTCTATTAAGTGATACTGAAAATTCATTTTCAACAATAACAGCACAAAAACTGCAATCAGTTAAATCATCAAAGGATAACTTATTAACTTCAAAACTAATTTCCCGTTCCTTTAAAAATGATAAATCAAAATCTTCATCAGATAAAACAGGGTTTGGTGGGTAATTATTTTGTTTTGTATAATCTTGAACTGAACGTTTTGAGAACGATATACCCGCGTATTTTTCATAGTCTCTTAATGTTCTAACATCACCAAAACCATATACCCCAAAATCAATATCATTTATTAAACCATCCATTTCAAATAGTTTACGATTTCTTAAATGTGAATTATCGTTTTTAATTGGCCATGTCTCATCATCGTCCCATTGTTTTGTTCTGTTTTTTCTTGTGTATTCATGCCACGCAATTATTTTATGTGGGTGAAATAAATCATAACCATGTGTAAACGCCCTCACAGCTATTGAAATTTCTTCACCATGAAAATATAAATTAGGGTCATGTGGTACTTCTTTAACAAATTCACCTTGAGTGAAAGCAAAATGGGCAGAATAAAAACGACCCGGTATTGGTTCTGTTAATTTTTCAAAATTAGGAATTGCGGCTGGTAAAAAAAAGATAGCACCCTCTGGTATAAATTTATCAAAATTCATTAACCATGGTACCATAACACGACCACTTGGGTCATTCTCAGGATCGTAAGATGATATGTAACTTGTTATTAGTGGTTTTTTAACTCCCTTACTCTTTAATCCTTCATACATTAGGATTATTTCTTCGTCCCAATCTTGAATAAACCTATGATGTGAATCTAATTGTAGTGTATATTGTTCACCATCATATTGTTGTTGGAGTTTATTTCTAGCCCAACAAGCCCCTTTTGATTCTGTATAATCAACGTTAATTATTTTAATCCTTTTATCATTTATAAAATGTAACGGTAGTGTGTCCCATTTATCCTGTTTCGAATTTTGCCAACAAACACTAAAAACTAAATTTTCAGGGTATTTTGATTTACTTATACAATCTTTTATTGTTGGGATTAACTCGGGATCCCGATAGGATGCAATTTGAATAAAAATTTTATTATTGTCCATATTATGTTTTTATATGACTATAATATAAATAAAATATTTGTTTTTGTCTAATTTTTTCTATATATTATTACATAAACAATAAAATAAATTATGGGAAAATACCAACCGAAAGTAATGTTAATCGCAGATGAAATAATTAAAGGAATGGAGTATGAAAATTTCACGGAAAGATATAACCTCACAAATATGAAATTTGTTAGAACGTACCTTTGTGATTTACTAACTGTAAAATATATTAATGGTGAATTAGATGACGATGAAGATGGTGTATTTACTGAAGAAGAATTTGATAATATATTAATTGATGTTGTTAATCAACATACCAAACAAGTGTTAATTGATGATGGTATTATTAATACATATGAAGATGAGACAACTGATGAAGTTATCTTTTTAACCGATAAAGGTAAAGAATTAATGGAACAATTAAAAAACGATATAAAGGATGGGTTAGGTACTTTCGATAAAGAATAATTTATATTGATTTTTTTTCTTCAATTTTTGTTGTAAAAGTTGATTTTTTATAACTCTTAACCTTATCACTGAATTGTTGTAAGGTTTTTTGTATTTTAATGATGTCTGACGATATCGACGATAGTTTACCATTAGATATACTTTTCAACCCCTTAGGGATTGAATTTTCCAATTTTATTAATTCTCGTTTGGTATCTTTCAATGCATTCTCAACTTCATCAATTTTAAATTGAACTCGGTTAAATTCAAACCTACTGACTTTAGATATTTCTTCTAATAAAACATCTTCCAGTATTTTTTTAACCATTTCTTCTGTTATTAAATTTTTCATATTACTCAATTCTGAAATCATCCATTTTTTTATCACCATCTCTTTTCATACCCTCTTTAATGTACCCACGAATAAGTTTAGATACTGTAACACCCTTTTCATCAGCAACTTTCTCAATCTCTTTAAAGTAAGCAGGTATTACCCTAAACGATAACATTTGAATTAATTGTTTGTGTTTTGGTTCCGTAGAATTTTCCGGTTTACCACCTGATTGCATTTCTTGATATTTTTTAGATGACATATTCTTAATTTATTATATAAATATTAGGTTTTAGGTAAAATTTTATTTATATTTTTATAAAACAATATATACATGGAGAATAAACAAAAAAATCCTGTAGTTATTGAGGTTGAAACTGAATACCCAGAAACTACAAACGAGTACAAACGAATTATGTGGGAACAATATGAATTGTTCTGTCGAAAACAATCAAATTATGGACCTAATAACATTTCACTTGGAACCACTCTAGAAAAAATGGAAGATAGAAAAATGTCCCAAATGGGAATATGGTTCAGAATGAACGATAAAATTCAAAGATTTAAACAAATGGTGTTTTTTGATAAAACAGATAATGTTGGCGAACCATTAAAAGATACGTATCAAGATCTTTCGGTTTACGGTATTATATGTCAAATAGTTAGTAGTGGTGTATGGGGTAAGTAATTTATTATACATATTAACTATTTATTTATAAACAACATTAATATGAATACTTACTTAAATCACCCGTCATATCACTCATTTTTAGAAAGAATTAGCAACGTTGTGTTATCAAATTTAACAATTAAAGGTTATTTCTCATTAACTGATGAGAAAAAAAGAGGGTTATCATTTTTAACATTGAAAATGGTTAAAACAGCAATAAAATCTAGAGCAACCTATACGGATAAAGATTTAATTGAGTTGTTGGGTCATTTGATTAATAAAAATGATTCTTTAGAAAATTATGAATTGTCGGACATTTTAAAAAACACAATCATTAATTTTAGTGTTATTAACGATTTAACACAACCTAAAACTAGAAAAGCAAAAATAAAAAAAGAATCCGACGATAACTAAATATCTGTTGGTGTTTGAATAATTGGTGGTTCTATTGTAGTTGGTAAATCTTCAACTATAATAGCATCATCAATTTTTTTACAAAAAATATAAGTGTGGGATGGTTTATTTTTAAATACAATATCACACCCTAACCATTCTTTCACTGTTGTTACGTCTTTAACGTAATCAAATGGGTATTCACCTAATATTTCATATAAATTATCACCAATAACTTTTAAAGGGTATGTTGTTTTATTATATCTCGGCATTGTTAATTAATTGTGTTAGATAATTGAAAATATTAGTTGTTGTGTTATTATTTACTTTAAATTCTACAAATGGTATTTCATTAGTTATTAACTGTTGTTTGATATCCTCATCAATTAATTTAGATTCTTCCAAATTCTGAAGTCTACCAATGTTGTCATAAGTTATATCATCCCGAACCAGTAAAACATTTAAACTATTATAATTTTTAAATAGTTTAATAATAAATTCATCAAATGTTTCATCATAGAACATTGATGGATATTCTGGTTTTGTGTTATATCTTTCTTTATAAATCAAACCTAAAATAATTGGAGAGTCAACAATGATATAATCCACCTTGTTATATAACCTCGTAATGTTTCTGTGTTGGTTTGCTGTAATATAAAATTGGTCTTTAACCGCCGAATAATTCTCTTCCCAAGCCATTAATTTTGGAAATTCATAGGTTTGCTCTACATTCATTTGATTTTTTTTCATTTTAGTAAATAAACCAGATGCTTGTGTTGATTTTCCGATACCTGGTCCACCAAAAAAGTTAATAATTAAACTCATTTTTATTTTAAATATAAGTAAAAATATTCAATAATAAAACTTATTTAGTATTTTTTAGGATAAATCATTAAAAATTTTACAACCTTATAAAATGTTAAGTATTTATAAAGAACAAACACAGACACGAAACGAATGGAATTTATAGGTGCAATGATTTTAGTAATTATGAGTGGTTTTATCGGCCCCACAGCTGTTGAATATATTAAAATAAAATTAAGTAAAAAAGACAATGATCCTGTGAAACGGGATTTGGTCTACTCAACAGTAATATCAGAAGAATTAGAAGAAATAAGAGAAAAATTAGACGCAGACAGAATATGGATTGGTATGTTTCATAACGGTGGACACTTCTTACATGGAGCCAAATCAATGCAAAAAATATCAGTGATGCATGAAAACACAAAAGCAGGTGTATTATCAAATGTTTTATTATTTAATAACATACCTGTTTCACTTCTTTCAAGGTCAATTATTTATATAATAAACGAACCGTTAATAAAAATTGTTGACGTTAGTGAAGCTGATAATGCTTTCAGTGGTTTAACCGCAGTATATGACGCACTAGGTGTTAAATCTGGTTATGTTATAGGGTTATTCGATATTGTGAACGATTCATTACTTGGGTTAGTTGGTGTTGATTTTAACACATTGTCAGAAATCGATACTGAAGATAGTGAGTTTCTAATACTTAGAGCTCAACGATTAGCGGGATACATATCAAACTTTATTAAATCTTAAAGATATTTATAATTATGAAAAAATATATATTTACTGAATCACAGGTTAAAAATATAATGGAAAAATCCATTAACGGATATAATAAAACAAATAAAAAGGTTTTATTCACGGAAGCACAAATTAAAAAAGTTTTAAAAACAATAATTAAAGAACAGTCTGATGAAACAAACAAAAAAAAGGCTATACAGTGTTTTTTAAATAAAAGGTTTAAACTTAATTTAACGGTTGACGGATTACATGGTAAAAGTACCAGTGATGTTATACAAAAATTCCAAGCATTAAAAGGAATATCACCAACAGATGGTGTGTGGGGTAGTGATACTGAAAGTAAATTAAATCAAAAAGAAAGAGTTGTGTTTGACGAATGTGTTAATGAGTTTAGTGATATAATCGATAAAGGATTAAAGTTTTTTAATTTAGGTTAGTTGAATCATCAAAAATTTTAATAATTTCATCAATGAATTTATAATTAAAACATTCAGAATAACCACTAAATGATTCAAGTAAAGGTCTATATTTTTTTATGGATCTTTTTTTTTGTATTTTATCTTTTATTTCTTTTTCTAATTTCTCAGCGAATGGTGTATCAACCCGTCGAAGTATTGTTTCTAATGTATAACCATCATAACCATGTATTTTACTAAATCTACGATATATGAATTTTTTAGATGTAAACCCAACCTTAACGAAAATTTCATTTGATTTTTCTTCCCTAATTAAAACTAAATAAAGGGATTTTGGTAATTTTTTTAATATTTTCTTTTTTTGTTTGGTTTTTTTACTTAATTTAGCTTTAACATATTTGAGAGCCATGTCGAGTGTTTTAAATTCCTCAACATCTCTATATGGGTTAATTATGTATTTATGGAATCGAGCGAGGTATATTGTTTTACCACTATCAACTTTAAAGGTTACAATATCCTTTTTTGTGATTTTAAAAATAGAATAATACCCTTTTTTTTGGATTAATGTTTCTGTCATATGAATATAAATATTTTCATTAACTAAAAAACGTGATTTAATTGGTTTTATCAATATTTATATAAAAACTTACAGTATCAATGAAATTCGACAATATAATAGAGGGTCTTTTAACTGAAGCCCAAATATCAAAGAAATACTTAGAGAAAATTAAAGAGTTGTGGTCACAAGATGCAGGAGATATAAGTGACGAACAATACACTAAAATCATTAATGGTTTTAAAAGTAGACAAAATAATTTAGAAGTTAATTCACCTCCCGTTTATAGTTTTCTTCATAAGTACGATGGGAGACATAACCCAAAATTTGAAGAGAAAAACATAAGGGATTTAGAAAAATACTCGTACCCTCAAATTTTATATTTATTAAATGGGCTCCAAGTTAATGGGTTTAAAAAAAGTGATTTAGTTACCTTTACAGAAAATTTACAACATTTAAAATTTAAACCAGAAACCACCTCAGAAAACATAGAGGCAAATGTTAAAAAATCTTTTGATGAATTTTGGAATGGTAATAAATATAAAATTTTAGATAATAATGGTGTAAGAGTTTATGAAGTTAACAGTGTTTTGGTTTCCAGAGCGTTTGGGTATTTCCAAAATGCAATGGTTAAAGAAGTACATAGTGGTAACCCATGGTGTGTTGTGAGCCCAACCTCTGATCATTATTATTGTAGTTATAGAGGTTCCACTAGTGATAGTCCAAGAACATTTTATTTTATTATAGATGAAAACCGAGATAGACATGATAATCACTATATAAATGTTTTAAATGTTTATGAAAATGGAAAATTCTTTATAACACCACTTAGAAATGAAGGTGATTATGATTCTAAAAGGTATGGTTGGGATAAAGTTATCCAAACGTTCCCTGAACTTGCCGGTTCTCAAGAATTATTTACACATAAAGTATATGATTCAGAAGCTGAAAGACCAAAAGCAGATGAAGAAACACATAGAATTGTTGATGACCCACGTAGTAGACATAGTTTTATTGATGCCAGCTTCGAAGAAAAAATAGAATATCTTACCAGTGATAATGGTTTTATAAAATACTCAGAGACATGGGAATCGTTAACACCTGAAATGGAAAATCTATATGTTAGAAGTATCCGTGGTAATAACATTACTAATAAAATTCCAAATCTTGATATATTCTTTAAAATTAGAGCTAAAGATTCATTATATAAATCTTTATTATATGTTTTAGGTTTTAACGAAAATGATGTATCAGATAGTTATCGTGAGTTTATAAAAGGATTGGTTAAAACATCCTACGTTTTAATAGAACAAAATTTCGTAAATGTAGCCATTTATCTTGTACAAAGTAAAACATCGAGACATTATGGTATATTTGATAGTAGAAACATGGAATGGTTTAAAAACGGTGGAACCATCTATGATGATGTATACACTATGGAAAGTACTCGAAGAACATATCACGATGATTCAGATGACAATGAATGGTCAGCGACACCTTTTGAACCAAGTAGGGGTGGTAGGATTCCGTTCATTAGATTAAATTCACAAGAATTTGAACCAAAAAAATGTTATTTACTTAGTGTTGATGATTGGGAAAATTTAAAAACTAGAATGAGAGATGTTGGTGAACTAACTAATAATGATTTTGAAAATATTAAAAATACAACAGATATAAAAGAAACTAATTAAAATGAAAATAATATTAACTGAATCACAAAAAAAGAGATTAATTTCAGAACAAATACCTGAAGATGTATATAACGATAAAGTGAAATTATCATTTTATTTAAATAATGCAAAATATAATGGACTTGAAATTGATGATATTGACTCAATTGAAACACGAATACAATTTAAAATAGATATTCAATATAAAAGATGGGGAATTGAATCAGCATATGTATATGACATCAAAGGTCATGATACTGAGGATTTTATAATTAGAGTATACCCTGAAGGTTCTGATGATTACGTTGAACATGATGTAACATTAAAATTGGATTGGGAAAATTTAATCAAGGAAACAGAAGTTGGATCATCAATTAGTGTTAATAACGAAATTGAATGTACACTAGGTAACAACGAAAATGGTGATTTAATTATTCAATCAATGACAATTGTCGTTTACGGTTTTAGTTAATATTTATAATAAAAAAAAATTATGTTTAAATTAATTAGTGGAATTGTTTTTATTGCGTTATTAATAGTAGCGTTTTATGTTTATAAAAGATACAAAAAAACAGGGAAGTTCGTTTCAGACGATAATGGGAATAATATCCCTGATAGTATTGATGATGCAATTGAGGATTTTAAAGTAATAAAAGACCTTTTTAATAAAAAAAACAAACAGTAAAACATTAAACCCAAAATAAAAATTTTGGGTTTTTATTTACACTTATTTAAAATTACTTTATATTTATATCAAACCTTGTGATTGAGGTCCTAGTGTCTATATGACATTTGAGTTGGAATTGATACCAACAAATAGGGGTTCAAATAAAAACAAATAAGGAATGAAAACAAATAGAATAACCCAAAATGGAGTTGTTGCTCCATCAGCGTTTATTACCAAAGGTAAACAACGTCTAAAACAACACAATAACATCGTTTATCTTAATAACGGTGATGAATTCGAAATCGAATTTTACAATCCAACACAACTTAAAGTATTAGCTAAAATTGAACTTAATGGTAAATCAATAGGTTCAGGTATTATTGTCCGACCAGGTCAACGAGTTTATTTAGAACGTTACATAAATGACGCTAAAAAGTTTCTATTCGATACATATAAAGTTAATGGGGGTAATAATGAAGTTAAAGAGGCTATTAAAAATAATGGTAATGTTACTGTTAAATTTTTTAGTGAACAAATTAATCTTTCATTACCAATAACTACGAATTATTACCCATGGGATAATA
>Ga0102814_10003539_pt1 | contig 10155 bp, 9 predicted proteins | sample ColrivemetaGS741_FD_79112 | JGI IMG/M metagenome (GOLD analysis project Ga0102814, IMG submission 79112) | Estuarine microbial communities from the Columbia River estuary - Flood tide ETM metaG S.741 | ecosystem: Environmental > Aquatic > Marine > Intertidal zone > Estuary | place: USA: Columbia... | reverse complement strand
TTACTTTTCGGTGTTTTAAAAGCGGGAATTATTGGATATTACTTTCCGTCATCAGTAATTAAAGGAATGCTTACAGGAATAGGAATAATAATAATTCTAAAACAAATCCCACATTTTTTTGGGTATGATCCAGACCCAGAAGGAGATTTTGCATTTTTCCAAGTAGATGGAGAAAATACATTTTCAAGTATAATAAAAACCTTTAATTATATAAAACCAGGATCTGCCTTAATTGGAATTATAGGATTGTCTATTTTGATTCTTTGGGAAAAAGTATTGTCTAAAAAAGGCAAGTTTTTCCAACTAGTACAAGGCCCTTTGGTAGCTGTTGTTGTCAGTATTATTTTTTACCATTTCACTAAATCTCATGAAACATTCGCAATTACAGCATCACATTTAGTAAGTGTTCCTGTTCCAGAAGATGCGACGTCTTTTTTAGCGCAATTTAGTTTTCCAAACTTTAGTGCTATTGCTAATGTTGATATTTGGATTGTTGCTTTTACAATTGCTCTTGTAGCTAGCTTAGAGACTTTATTATGTGTAGAGGCTACAGATAAATTAGACCCTTATAAAAATGTTACACCAACAAATCGTGAGTTATTAGCTCAAGGAACTGGAAATATTATTTCAGGAATGATAGGAGGCCTGCCAATAACACAAGTAATTGTTAGGAGTTCTGCAAATATCCAGTCTGGAGGTAGAAGTAAAATGTCTGCTATAATACATGGATTTTTCTTACTGATATCTGTAATATTAATCCCTAGACTACTAAATATGATTCCTTTATCTGTATTAGCAGCTATATTATTAGTTGTTGGATATAAACTAGCAAAACCATCTTTATTTAAAAAACTTTACGATTTAGGGCTGAAACAATTTATACCCTTTACAGTAACTGTTTTAGGTATTGTTTTTATTGATTTGTTATGGGGAATAGGATTAGGATTAGCAAATGGATTAATGGTTATTCTTTATAAGAGTTATCAAAACTCTCATTTCTTACATAAAGAAGGAGAAGATGTTGATGACGGAAGAGTAAAAATGACTTTAGCTGAAGAAGTAACATTTTTTAATAAAGGTGCAATTTTAAAGGAGCTGGAGAGAATTCCAGAAAATTCATATCTAGAACTCGATGTAAGAAAAACGAGGTATCTGGATAACGATATTATTGAAATATTAGAAGATTTCGCATTTAAAGCTAAAGAGAGAAACATTGATATAAAATTAGTTTCAGAACGTGGTATAGTAGAAAACCCACCGAGTTATATCGAGTTTTTTAAACTTAGACCTAAATCTGCATAAAAAATAAATTAACTATTAAAACTATAAAAATATGAAAGCACATACTAAAGAAACACAATCAACAATGACTCCTGAAAAGGCATTACAATTTTTAAAAGAAGGCAACCTTAGGTTTCAAAATAATTTAAAAGCGAACAGAAACCTTTTAGAACAGGTAAACGATACAAGTGATGGACAATTCCCATTTGCGACAATACTTAGTTGTATAGATTCTAGAGTCTCGGCAGAACTTGTTTTTGATCAAGGGCTTGGGGACATTTTTAGTGTTCGTATTGCAGGTAATTTTGTAAACAAAGATATTTTAGGAAGTATGGAATTTGCCAGTAAATTAGCTGGTACAAAACTTATTGTTGTTTTAGGGCATACAGCTTGTGGAGCTGTAAAAGGAGCGTGTGATGATGCAAAACTTGGCAATTTAACAGGAATGTTAGCGAAAATTAAGCCTGCAGTAAATGCAGTTGCAGAACCTTCGAATGTTAGTTTGAGAAATTCTTCAAATTCTGAATTTGTAGATAACGTTTCTGCAAAAAACGTACAATTAACTATTGGAAGAATTATGGAAGAAAGTGAAGTCCTTGCAGAAATGCAAGAAAACGGAGAGATTAATATTATTGGAGCTATGTATGACATAAATACAGGAGCAGTAAACTTTTACGAGAAGGATACTCTTTATGGGAAAAGTTAATATGAATAAGAAAACAATATTGGTAACGCTAGCAATTTTGCTGGCGTTACCTACTATTGTTAACGCTCAAGATAGTAACCTGGGCAATTGGCTAATTTATATTGGTAGTAAAAAATTAAATTCTAAATGGAATATTCATAACGAGGTACAATACAGAAATTATAATGCCATTGGGGATTTAGAGCAATTATTGCTAAGAACAGGAGTTGGTTATAATGTTAACGATAAGAACAATGTCTTATTAGGATATGGTTACATCTTATCCGAAAACTATATTGGAGAAAGTGATGATAAAATAGCTATCAATGAACATAGAATTTTTCAACAATATACTACTAAACAGGACATAAGTAAAGTTAGTTTAAGTCATCGTTATCGATTAGAACAGCGTTTTGTTGAAGAAGATTTTAAATTGCGATTCCGTTATTTCTTAAGTTTAAAAATACCCTTAAAAATAAAAGAAAAAGGAACGAGTCCTTTATATTTGTCGGCATATAATGAAATTTTCTTAAATTCAAAAAGTTCAATATTTGACAGAAATAGAGTTTATGGAGGATTAGGCTATAATCTTAGTGAAAATATTAAAATAGAATTAGGGTATATTAATCAATTTTTTGAAACCAATTCAAGAGACCAGATTAACCTTATTACATTTGTTAATTTTTAGCAAGATGTTTGCAATTCAGTATTTGAGTAAAAAAAGTAAAAACTAACCAAAAAATTAATAGACATGAAAAATTTATTCTCTAATATTAAAGGTGATGCCTTTGGAGGAATCACAGCGGGAATTGTTGCGCTACCATTAGCCTTAGCATTTGGTGTTTCATCTGGTTTAGGCCCAAGCGCTGGACTTTATGGAGCAATTTTCATTAGTTTTTTTGCAGCTTTATTTGGAGGTACAAATACTCAAATATCTGGACCTACTGCACCTATGACTGCAGTAAGTATGGTTGTAATAGCTGGAATTATAGCAGCTAACGATGGTGATGTAAACAAAGCTTTACCTGTTATTCTTTCAATTTTCTTATTAGCTGGATTAATGCAAATTGGTCTTGGTATAGTTGGATTAGGTAAATATATACGCTACATACCTTATCCTGTAGTATCTGGGTTTATGACTGCAATTGGTGTAATTATTTTAATAACTCAAATTTTACCATCACTAGGCTATTACCCTAAAGAGGATATTCAATTTGTTAATCAATTTAAGCCATTTGCAGAAGAGGTAATTCTTGAAAATATTTTGAAAGAAGAAGCTAGAGAAGGAATTTTGGTATTAGAAGATTTCAAAGAAACTATTTCTAGAGCAGAGGCTATCACACCAAATGATATTTTAAAAGAGTCTCAAACATTAGCACAAAAAGATGCGTCTGGAGTAGTTGGAGCTATAAAAGTTTTACCAAATGCAATAAAGAATATAAATTGGCTTGAACTTATTTTAGCACTTGGGACTATCTTTATAATCTATGGATTTAAACGCATTACAAAAGCAATCCCAAGTACTTTGGTAGCTTTAATTGTTATGACAGCGATAGCCATAGGTTTTGGTTTAGATTATAGAGCAATTGAAAAAATTCCTGAAGGTCTTCCAATTCCAAATTTAGAGATTATCACTGAATTTAAATTAAGCGCAATAACCCCTTTTATTTTTACAGCTTTAACCCTTGCACTCCTAGGAGCAATTGATTCTTTGCTAACTAGTGTTGTTGCAGATAACATGACCAAAACAAAGCATAAACCAAATAAAGAATTAGTAGGACAAGGTATAGGTAATAGTATTGCTGCGCTATTTGGAGGAATTCCAGGAGCTGGAGCAACTATAAGAACAGTTGTAAATATTAATTCTGGTGGTAAAACTAAACTATCAGGTATGATAGCTGGTGTTATGCTGTTATTAATTTTATTAGTACTTGCGCCAATTGCATCAAAAATACCAGCAGCAGTTTTAGCAGGAATACTTATTACTGTTGGAATAGGTGTTATGGATTATAAAGGCTTAAAAGCTATTCCAAGTTTACCAAGAGACATTAAAATTGGACCACTAAAACTAAGCTCAGAAGTTTTAATAATGTTAGTTGTATTATTATTATCTACATTCTGGAATCTTGTTTATGCTGTTGGAATAGGACTTATAATAGCGTCTCTTATGTTCATGAAAAAAATAGGTGATTTAACAGCAGAACGCTCTAATGTAACACCTTTAAAAGAAAAAGCGTGGCCAGACGAATCAAATTTTCCAGAAAATCTTAAAGAAAAAGTATTTATTAAGCACATAAAAGGACCTTTATTTTTTGGTTCTACAAGCGAATTTGAACAGCTACGAGCGCAAATACCTCCTACAGCAAAGACTGTTATTATGCGTTTAGGTCGCATGCAATACATGGATCAATCTGGTTTGTATGCTATGGAAGATATGCTTCAAGATTTAAAACAAAAAAATGTTGAAGTGCTCTTTGTTAGGCTATTAAGACAACCTCGTTATATGATGGAACGTATTGATATTATTCCAGATTTTATTTCGGAAGAACATATTTTTGATAGTATTAATCAATGTGTAAAATGGATAAAAGATAATAATATATAAAATAAAAAAAAGCCACTTTATAAAAGTGGCTTTTTTTTATCATTGTACTACCTATTTCTATTGCTGAGAAATGTTCTTGTTTCTAATAATTTTATATCCAAAATAAATTAATAATAAACCTAGCAATTCTGTAATAAATAGTACTTCAACATAGCCCATTCTTGTAAATGTTCCACCAATACCTGGCAATAAAGCTCCAATAGCTATATAAATATTACCTTTAAAATGAGCCTTTCTATCTTTTAAACCATAATATTTCGTAGCAGAGTAAATTGCTCCTCCAACTAGAAATAGAAAAGAGTAAATATTTATAATCGGCGAAAAATCTCTAACCCATTCCCATTCAAAAACTGCTCCAGTAAGTCTGAAATCAAAATTTTCAGGAATTAAAACAGGTGTTTTTAATACATAATAAGATGCAACCAGTATAAATCCGATAAAAGTGATAGAGGTTAAGTGAGCAAATTTTCTATTCATCAAAAGATAAACAGATCCTTGAGCCAATGGAAAACCTCCAAGTAGCGCACCAACTATGTACCAAAATTTTAAGTTAATTTCATTCCAGCCAAATAATGCATGTACACTTTCTGATAATGTACCTAAACCAAATGTTAGAACACCTATTGTCCACCAAAGTAAATACTTCGTTTTTCTTTGTTTGTAATGAAGATAAATCTCTTTTACAAAGAATATAGAAAACAAAGTTGTTGCAATTGGTATGTATTCTATGAATTTGGTCATAATTTTAAATATTATTAAAACGTTGTTACCCCTTCGTTTGGCTGATATACATAGTTAAATGTAAAATATCTAGCATCATTAGTAGCAATATCAAGAGTAATCTCTTCTGGGGCATCTTTATAGTAGCTTAAAATTTCAATTTTAGCATACTTCCCATCACGCGTTTTTATTACAAATATTTTACCTGCTGTTGGTAATATTAAGTGATTTGGTGGTCCTGTGTAAGTGTACCAGTTTGCTAATACATGTGCATTTAATGAGTCTTCTTCTAAAAGAGTCGTGTTCACGGATGTTATTCCTGCCATAGTTCCGTTAGCAATATAACCACTAGCATTACCATTTCTTGCAGGTTCATCAGTTCCTCCTGAAGAAACACCACCATTTAAGATAATATCAGTTCCTCGAAATGCAATATCCCAATCTGTTGTACTTGTTGTAACAGCTCCAGTAGAGAAATTAAATTTTGTGTAATCTCCAGAAATTGGTTGTCCTTGACCGCCTAGTTGAGGCGCATATAAATTTGCAACTGCTTCTGTTTCTACTTGTAATGTTGGATCGTCATCGTCATTATCGCTACAAGAGCTAAATCCAATAAAAATCGCTAATAGTGTTAATAATTTAATAGTTTTCATTGTGTTATAATTGTTAAAGTTTAATATTCATTTTTGCGTATATAATTCTTCCAGGAATATTGCCTATAAACACATCGTCGTTAGCAGACTCAGGAGTGTCTGTAAAATCAAAAATGTTGTCTATGCCAAATCCTATTTCGTAATTCTTTTTAAATGTTTTATTTATTGCCCAATTCCAAATAGTGTAGGCTTCTACAAAGTCATCGTATTTATCTAAATAGCTATTGCTATTCGTGTCAAACAAGCCATATTTACTGCGATAAGTTCCTCTTAAGTTGGTGTTTAAGTTTAGTTTATCAAACGCATAGTAAACTTTTAAGTTAGCCATGTGTCTTGATCTGTTAAACAGGCCAAAATAGTCGTTTTCTTTTAACTGAAATGTTGGTGAACCTGGGAAACTTGCATATGCCTGTCCATCTTTAAAGATATCTTCAACTGCTTTATCTTTAGCAAATAACAATTGATAACCACCTGAAATTTTTAATTGATTTGTAGCTTTCCAAGTTGAGTTAAATTCTAATCCTTGAGTGTAAGCTTCGTTAACATTGTAGTAACTATAAACACCAGAACCATTTGTTTTATTTGCTATTAATTGGTTGTCAATTAAATCGCTTATATCATTTCTAAAGACGTTAAGCTCTAATCTTAGGTTTGAAATTGGATTATAGTTAACACCAAAGTTATAACCTATTGAGTTTTCAGGTTTTAGGGAGCCTTCAAAAAACGACAATGGAACTACGATGTCATTTTCGCTAGCAATTTCACCATTGTCTAACATTTCAGGTATTCTTGATATAACTGTGTTGTATCCTAAAATAGTATAGCCTCCAATACCCAATAAATCAAAATATAACTGTCTAAAATCAGGAGCTTTAAAACCGTAACCAACAGACCCTTTTAAAGCAATTTTATCGTTTAGTTCATATCTTAAAGCTGCTTTTGGGCTAAACTGTGATTCGTATTCATTATGCTTATCAAATCGCGCTCCAACAATTACATTTAATTTCTCATTAGGATTAACATCATATTGTAAATACGCATAAGGCGAATTAAAAATAGGAGTTTCATTAAAATCTGTACGCTCTAAAGTTTCGTAGTCTAAACCTATTCCGCCAATAAATGTTGTTTTGTCATTAGGATTATAAGTAGCTCGTATTTCAGGACGAATTAATAATTCATTATAATCGCTTGTGCTAAAACGTGAATTGTCACTAATGCTGTTTAGATAATCTTCAGCTTTATACCTAGTCGCATAAAACTCAAAATAACTACTCCACTTTTCATTGTATTTGTTTTCTACTTTTAAGTGTGCATTCCATTCTTTCACATCAATTTCACCAGCTTCAGTTTCAGTTGGTTCATAATCCTGATTTTGAGTAAAATACCTTCCAGAAACAAAAAGTTTAGTGTTCTCAGTAAAATCATAATTAACCTTTGCATTAAAGGTGTAATTAGAATAAGGATCAATAGTATTGACATCTACAGCATTAATCAAATTATAACCATCACTACTGTTTCTGTTTAAAAATGTACCAACAGAAATTTTTCCTTTTTTATAATCTAAGTTTAAATTACCATCTTGAGTATTAAAGGTTCCGTAGTTGTAACTTACCTGACCTTTCAGTCCATTTTTGTTGGGATTATCAGTAATAATATTAATAACTCCACCAAGCGCATCACTACCATATAAACTAGATGAAGCACCTTTTACAATTTCAATTTGTTTAATGTTGCCAATTGCGATTCTGCTAATATCTAGAGTTCCTGCAGAACGACCCACAAGTGGTACACCATCAATTAATACTAAGGTATACTCAGAATCAAGCCCTTGCATCTGGATGCCTTCGCCTCCAATAAAATTTTGAACAGTAATTAAACCTGTTTGTTCATTTAGTATATTATTAAGCCGTATTCTGTTAGCCTCTTTTAATTCTTTTTTAGTCACTATTTGAGCTGGCAAAGGTAATGACGACAGTTGTCTGTAAGTCCTTGTAGCAGAAATGATAACTTCATCTAAGTTTTGTGTTAAAACGGTATCCTTTACAACAGGCTCTTTTTCTTGACCATAACTAAACGATAATCCAGTTAAAAGAATTGCAGTGAATAAAAATATACGAACCATATTAATGTAATAATTATCTAAAGGACAAAATTAAAACTATATATTCTTGAAAAATAACGCTGAAAGGTTTATTTTTGTCGCAGAAAGATTATCTTTTAAAAACCCTATAAATACTATCATTTAAGAATATATTTACAAAAAAAACATGACGAATATCATGTTTAAGTTTCAAAAAATATCGAAATAAGAATGAGTCAAGAAATACAAGTACAAGAAGGATTCAATGTCATAAAGTTAGAGAATGTAGATAAAGACATTTTAAACTTTTCAAAAGAAGTGGATAGCACTTTTATACAATTACATTTTTGTTTATCAGAAGCAGGTAAGCTACACTTTGGGCCTCATTATGCTATTGAAGTTAAATCAGAGAACTCATTGTTACTCTATAATCCGAATCAAAAACTTCCTATTAATCTAAGTTTACAACCAAAAACTAAATATGTAATATTTATAGTATCTATAAAAGTATTTCATTCTTTTTTCTCTCAAGTTGCAGAAATAATTCCATTTTTGGACGAAGAAAATAAAGACAAAAAATATTACTTAGATAAACCATTAACACCTTCTGAGATTTTGGTGCTTAACCAATTGTTTAATGATCATAATAATAATTCATTAAGCGCACTATATGTAAAAGGTAAGGTTTATGAACTATTAAGTTTATATTTTAATAGAAATCAAGATAATGATCAGGCTTGCCCGTTTTTGGATAATGAAGATAATGTAGAAAAAATCAAAAAGGCAAAACAAATTATTATTGAAAATATTTCTGAACCACCTACTTTACAAGAACTAGCAGACACTATTGGGTTAACTTTATCCAAACTAAAAGATGGGTTTAAGCATATTTATGGAGAATCAGTTTTTAATTTTCTTTTAGATTATAAACTAGAATATGCAAGAAAAATGCTACTTTCTAAAAAACATAATGTTTCGGAAATTAGTCTTCAGATTGGATATAGTACACCAAGCCATTTTATTTCGGCCTTTAAGAAAAAATATGGTACAACACCAAAGCAATATATAATGAGTATTTCTTAAATTGAATCGGACTCTTCAACTTTATCTTCAGAGTCTAAAAGACTTGGAAGAATCATTGGCGCTAAAGATTTAACAGGTTCATATAGTACAGAACTTTCCAATTCTTCATCTGAAACAAAAGGAATAGTTTTATTTAGCTTTGTAAATAATAAAAGAACAATACTTAATATTAATGCAATTTTTAAACCTCCAAAAACACCACCAAGAAGTTTGTTTAAAAACCCTAAAGCAGCAAAATCAGCAAGCTTTGTAAGCGCTTTTCCTGCAAGAGAAATTGCTAAAACAATAATTACAAAGGTAATTGCAAAGGCAGTGATATTAATGGTTTTTTCATTCCAATCTACATGTTCCATTAAAAATTCGGCAGCAAAATTACTAAAGTGAATTGCGCCATAAATTCCAGCAATTAAAGCGACAAGAGAAGCCACTTCTACAAATAAGCCTTTCATTAATCCTCTTATTAAACCAAAAAGAATTAAAGCACCCAAAACAATATCAATAACAGCCATACAAACCAAGATTTTTCAAGTAAATAAAATTAAAGTAAATTTTTATCAAACAAGAATTAATATAAGATTTGTTAAATGTAACGTCAATTTTTCATTACTATTTTATATCTCATTAAATTAGCGCTCAAGTTATGGCAAGAGACGAAGAATTAAAACAAAGATGGGAAACCATTGTAAAAAAGCTATCAGAGCAATTTGCAGATGGCGATACATTAGATTTGGATGCAATTATTTATTTAATTGGATTGCAAGAACTAGGGCAATTGCATCGTAAATTTAAAAAAGATGAGAAATTAAACTTAATGCATATTGCTATATGTAGGTTATTGGAACCTTACGGCTACTATGAGTTTGAATATTTTGATGATGATGGTTGGCCACATTATATTACAAAAGAAGAATTGCCAACACTCAAAGCAGGAGAACAGAGTGTATTAATGAAAGAAGCTATAGTAAACTATTTTGTTGAAGCTGAATTTATAAAATAAGAATTGTTAAATTTGCCAATCAAATTTTTTGAGTTGATATCATGATAGATA
>Ga0102814_10003536_pt1 | contig 10157 bp, 10 predicted proteins | sample ColrivemetaGS741_FD_79112 | JGI IMG/M metagenome (GOLD analysis project Ga0102814, IMG submission 79112) | Estuarine microbial communities from the Columbia River estuary - Flood tide ETM metaG S.741 | ecosystem: Environmental > Aquatic > Marine > Intertidal zone > Estuary | place: USA... | reverse complement strand
TATAAATAATTCTGGATCTGCAATTACAGCAGGATCTCCCGTATATGCAACGGGATACACAACAGCAACAACAGTTTCAAAAGCAACACCAACAACTTCCCCAATTCTAGGATTAGCAAAACAAGCGATAGCATCAGGTGCATCAGGAGTTGTTGTAGTTGCAGGAGTTTTAAACAATATTAATACAAGTTCTTTCGCTAACGGAGATGTTCTTTATGTTGGAGCCACTGGAGGCTTGACAAACTCAAGACCTGCAGGTGGTTCAGGAGCAGTAGGAATAGTAGCACAGGCTGCTACTGCTGGAACAATTATTGTTGAGGCAAAAGGCAACGGTACATGGGGGGCACTAAAGGCTGGACTAGCCTAATAGTGATATAATAAACCATGGCAACTTTAAGAGGATCTCAAACATCATACGACATAGGAAATAAACCTCCTACAGTTGTTTGGACTGTAGTTCGTGGAGATACTTCTGGCTTTAAGGTTTATGTAACTGATGATGCAAAGGTCCCGCTAATTTTAAAGGGTGCTGGATCTGAATGGGACATCGCTATGAAGATTAAAAGACCAACCCTTGCAGCAGACAAAGGAGTCATCACTGATAACGCAACTACAATCATGGCATTGCATCCAGTTGCAGATGAAGACGATTTAGTTGGAGAGTTTACAGTTTGGCTTACAGCAGAAGAGTCTAATGTCTTACAAACAGGAGACATCTTTGATATTCAAGTGTCAGACCCAACAAGAGTTTGGACAGTTGCTCAGGGCAGCATGAAAATTCTTGAAGATGTAACAGATTAATGGCCACAGCAATAATTCTTGATGAACTAAGTAACAACACAAAACGAATTTTCCCAATTGACTACCCAGTAGTTCAAATAGAAAACCTTGAAAGAACTGTATCTATAAGCGAAGTATTACCCTTTAGGGTTCGTTTTACAGCAATACAGGTACAGGCAATTGGCTTAGGAAATACCCCAGCAATTCCCCTACAAGTAATTGGATACAGCAATTACATTCTTTAATTAGTTAGAAATAGATGCTATAATACCATTATGGCTAAGATATCAGTTTCAAGCGTTAAGGGGTTATTCCAAACAGGTGATAGACCCACTCAAGAAAATTATGTAGATTTAATTGATACCCTTTCATCCCAAGCAACAGAGTTGGGATCAGCAGGTAACAACAACGAAAATACAATTGCGGATATTCAAAACGTAACTGTAATTGATAATTTTGATGCCACACAATGGCGAATGGTCAAGTATATTATTTCAATATCCAAGACTACAGCAGGGGACAATAAGTTCTATGCAACCGAAATAAGTATTCTTGTTGACGGTACAGATGTATCTGTTAATGAGTATGGAACAATCGACAATGATGGGAATATTGGCACCATTAATGTCTCTCGCACTGGAAATACCGTGGCTTTATCAGTCACTCCAGATCCTGCGATCAAGCCAGTCACCGTACGATATGCTCGTATGGGACTTAAGGCATAACTAAGGAGATATAAAAAATGGCAACAGTAAATAAAGATTTTAAAATTAAGAGTGGTCTCATTGTTGAAGGTACAACAGCGACAGTCAACAACTTTGACGTTCTTACAAAGAAAACAGCAGATCAAAATTATATTATTGATCTTATTGGTGGTACAGCAACATCTGCTAACACAGCAAACACAGTTGTAAAGCGTGATGCTACTGGAGATTTTGCTGCTGGTGATATTACAGCAGACTTGATTGGTAACGTAACTGGTACAGTATCAGATATTTCAAACCACGATACCGATGATCTTGGTGAGGGCACAATTAACCAATATTTCACAAACCAAAGAGCACTTGATGCAACTAACGCTGCATATGATGCAGCAGGTACAGGAGCAGCAGAAGCAGATGTAGTAGCAGGAGATCTTTCAGATCACGAAGCAGCAACAGCAGCACACGGTGCAACAGGTGCGGTAGTTGGAACAACGAACACACAGACATTAACAAATAAGACTATTGGAGATACACTTAACTTCACTGGGGCAGGAGCAATGACAATCAACTCTGATTCTCATATCGTTCTTACTCCAGCAGCAGGCTCTTCTGTTAAGTGGGGTGCAGATGTTCTTGCAACTCGTGGTTACGCAGATCAAGCAGAAGCAGATGCAATTTCAACAGCATCAGCAGATGCTACAACTAAGGCTGACGCAGCAGAAGCAGACGCTATCTCAGCAGCAGCAACAGATGCAACTAACAAAGTAGCAGCAGAAGCAGCACTTAGAGTTTCTGGAGATTCAGCATCAGTTGCTACAGCATCAGCAGACGCTACTTCAAAGGCAAATGCTGCACAAGCAGCAGCAGAAGCAACAGCAGCAGCAGATGCTACTGCAAAAGCAGATGCAGCACAAGCAGCAGCAAATGCTTACACAGATGCCGAAGTTGCAGCACTTGTTGACTCAGCACCAGCACTTCTTGATACACTTAATGAATTAGCAGCAGCAATTTCAGATAATCCAAATTATGCAACAGACCTTGCTACAGCAGTTGGTGAAAAGGTAGCAAAGGCTGGCGACACAATGACTGGAGCCTTGACATTGTCAGGTGCCCCTACATCATCATTACATGCAGCAACTAAGGGTTATGTAGATACAGCAGAATCAAACGCTGCATCAGACGCTACTTCAAAGGCAAATGCTGCACAAGCAGCAGCAGAGGCTACAGCATCAGCAGACGCAACTACAAAGGCTAACAATGCTAAGTCAGGTGCAGAAGCAACTGCTTCATCAGATGCAACTTCAAAGGTTGCTGCAGAAGCAGCACTTAGAGTATCAGGTGATTCAGCCTCAGTAGCAACTGCTTCAGCAGATGCAACAAGCAAGGCAAACGCTGCACAAGCAGCAGCAGAAGCAACTGCTTCAGCAGATGCAACAAGCAAGGCTAACGCAGCAAAGTCTGCAGCAGAGGCCACAGCATCAGCAGACGCTACTTCAAAGGCAAATGCTGCACAAGCAGCAGCAATTGCACACGCAGATGCACTTGATACAGATGATGTTGCAGAAGGAACAGCACAGTACTTTACAGATGCTCGTGCCAAGGCTTCAGCAGCAGATCTTTTGACTGGCGCTACAAAGACTAACATTACCATAACAGGTTCAGGTTCAGGCCTTGTTATTACCGCAGAAAACGGTGTAGCAGATTCTGATACTGATGATCTTGATGAGGGTACAACAAACCTTTACTTCACAGATGTCCGTGCAGTAGATGCTCTTGAAGCAGTTGTTCCAAACTTCACAGCAGTTGAGTTAAACTCAGTTGCTAAGCAAGTTGCAGCAACACTCTCAGCACCAACAGCAGGAGTTCAGACAGCCCACGCTTTTGCAAAGGCTGACTACCGTTCAGCAGAATACCTTGTAAAGGTTGCCTACGGAACACATACTGAAATCTCAAAGGTCCTCTTGACACTTGATACTTCAGACAACATTGCAATTACTGAATACGGAATTGTCGGAACAAATGGCTCAGCGTCATCAGTTTCAGCAGGTATTTCAGGATCAAACGTACAACTTCAGGTTACAACCGTTAACAATAACTCAACAGTTACTGTTGTCGGAACACTTGTTGCGTAATAAAAAATAAAAATAGTTGGAAGAGGGAGTAGTAAATGGCAACAGTCGCAAAAGACTTCAAGGTAAAGAATGGACTCATCGTTGCAAACGGTGGTTCTTTTGGCGGGACAGTTGAGGTAGCAACACCTACATCAAATAGCCACGCAGCAACCAAGGAGTATGTTGACTCAAGATCAATGGCTGTTGGCGCTACTGCTCCTTCTTCACCAACTAATGGAACAATGTGGTTAGACACTGCAACAAACAGAGTTAACTTCTATTACGATGGAACTTGGTATACCCAAGCAACTATTGATGATACAAATAATCTTCCAGAACACATTCACGATACTGCAATTGATGGAACAGGTTTCATCGTTTCGCAGTTCTATAATGGAGGAAGTTTTAACAGCCCATTGGGTGTAGGATTAGATGCAGGTGGACCAGACTCAACAGTTTGGACAGTTGTTTTTGATGGCGGTAGTGCAGTAGATAACTTCAATTAAATTGATGTTATAATAAGATAGATAATAATGGGCAGCACCCATAAGGAGATATAAATGGCAACTAGAATGCAACAGCGTAGAGGAACTGCGACACAATGGACAACAGCAAACCCAACTTTAGCCCCAGGCGAAATTGGATTCGAAACAGATACCAACCAGTTTAAAATTGGTGACGGTGTTAATCAGTGGGAAGACCTATCTTACTTCAAGAACCTTGAAGATCTAGGTGGCTCACTAGATGATTATGTCCCTCTTACTACAAAAGGCCAAGCAAATGGCGTTGCCTCTCTTAATGCTCAAGGAGTCATTCCTTCTGAGCAAATTCCTTCTCTAGTCGGCCTTGATACAGAAATTACAACTGCTGTAAATAATGCAGTTACCGCACTTGTTGATGGCGCTCCTTTAGCCCTTAATACACTTAACGAGTTGGCAGCAGCAGTAAATGATGACGCATCATACGCTGCATCAATGACTCTTATTACTGACCAACTAGCAGAAAATTTAAGTGATCACGAAGTAGATACTACAACACACGGCGCAACAGGAGCAGTTGTTGGAACAACTAACACTCAGACATTAACTAATAAGACAATGTCTGGTGCAAGCAATACTTTTAGCGCAATCCCACAATCAGCAGTTACTGATTTGGTTTCAGATATCTCAACAATTGAGACTGACATTACTACTATTGAAGGAAACATTTCTGGCCTAAATACTGCTGTAGGACTTCGTGCCACATCAGCAGACCCAACATTCACAGGAACAGTTATTCTTCCAGCAACAACATCAATTGGTACACTTACTTCAACAGAACTAGGATATCTTGATGGAATTACTTCATCAGTTCAAACACAACTAGATGCTAAAGCAGAGTCTTCTTCAATTACTGAAGCAGCACAAGAAGCAGTAAACGCTGCCCTAGTTGCGGGTACAGGATTAGACAAGACCTATGATGATGAAGCAAATACAATTACTATTGACATAGATTCAACAGTAGCAACTAAGACTTATGCAGATAATGCAGTAACAACTCACAAAGATGCTACAACAAATATTCACGGCATTGTAGACACTGCAGCACTCGCAACTAAGACTTATTCGGACTCAGCAGTAAGCACACACTCTATTGATACAACAGATGTACATGGTATTGCAGATACTTCAGCACTAGCATTGACAGCGACAGTTAACACAGCGCTTGATCTAAAAGCACCCCTAGCATCCCCTACTTTTACAGGTACGGTATCTGGTGTTACTAAGACACATGTAGGCCTAGGAAATGTTGATAACACAACAGATGCACTAAAGCCAGTTTCAACTGCTACACAGACAGCACTTGATGCAAAACTTGATTCCTTAACTGCTTCAACAACATATGCACCATTATCTTCTCCAACATTTACAGGGACTGTAACACTTCCTGCTAATACAATTTCACAATCAATGATGAGTGACGATTCGGTTGGAACAAACGAAATTGTTGCACTTGCAGTAACAGAAGGAAAAATTGCAGACGGAGCAATAACAAACGCAAAAGTTTCAGCCACTGCAGCAATTGCAACATCTAAAATTTCAGGACTTGACACAGCCCTTGGACTACTAGCACCAATCGCTTCTCCTACTTTTACTGGCACAGTTGCTGGTATTACTAAAGGAATGGTTGGGCTTGGTCTTGTAGATAATACTGCAGATACAAGTAAGCCAGTTTCAACAGCCCAGGCTTCAGCAATTGCTACTGCTAAATCAGAAGCAATCGCAGATGCTACATCACAAGTAAATGCTCTTCTCACAGGAGCACCAGCAGCACTCAACACTCTTGATGAGTTAGCAGCAGCCCTTGGTGATGACGCAAACTTTGCTTCAACAGTTACAACATCACTTGCTGCAAAGACTCCAGAACTTTATACATTTACACCTGATGCAACAACAACAAGAGTTCTTGCTCTTGGCGATAAGTTCGCATCAATTAAATTTACAGGAGCAACAGCAACAAGTATTACTGTACCAACCAACGCATCAGTAGCGTTCCCAGTCGGAACGTACATTGAATTTTATCAATTTGGTGCAGGACAACTAACAGTAACTGCAGTAACTCCAGGAACAACATCAATTAGATCAACAGATTCTCAGAATAAGTCAAGAACTCAGTACTCATCTATGGTTTTAGTCAAGGTAGATACTGATGAATGGCTACTTACTGGAGATCTAACAGCATAACAGTATTAAAAAAAACGAAACCAGGGAGATTTAAATGCCAAGAAAAACAGGAGGAAGATCCGCAAAGGTATCTTCAAGATTAAAGGCCTTAAAGAATGTTATAGAAACATTTGTTCGTTCTGACTCTGCCAGTCTTGGCAAGACAGCAACAGGGGCTTCTTGGTCCAATGTTCGTGGATCTTGGGGTATTTCATCAAACATGGCATCGTCTTCTGATTCAGGATCATCATACCCACTAGCAACCCTCAACTTTTCTGAACAAGATGTAACCATAACAGCCAAGGGCGTAGGCCCAGGAGTTGGAACAGCCTTTTGGGTAACAGACTCAAATAACTGGTGGGGAACATATGTTGATACAGAGCAAGTTTGTCAAACATGTTCATCTGGCGGAAACTGTTCTACTTATGGAACTGTTTTAAATCAAGCATCTACTTGTTCAACTTACGGAACTGTTTTAAATCAAGCATCTACTTGTTCTACTTATGGAACTCAAGTTAATGCTAACTCTACCTGTGCTACTTACGGAAATGTAATGAATGTGGCACCATCTTGTTCAACTTACGGAACTGTAATGAACGTTGCATCAAACTGTGCTACATACGGAACAAACTACGGAGTAGGAAACTGTGCTTCTTATGGTACAAACTATTCTGGTGGTAACTGTGCAGCATATGGAGTTGTTTCATACTCTGGTGGTAACTGTGCAGCATATGGTGTAACCTCTTATAGCGGTGGAGGATGTACCTCTTATGGAGTTTCTGGTTACAGTGGAGGAGGATGTACCTCTTATGGAGTTTCTGGTTACGGTGGAGGAGGATGTTCTGCTTATGGAACTGTCATGAACTCAGCAGGTGGCTGTTCAACATATGGTCAAGGCGCAGTTACTTATGGATTAGTAGCAACAGGTACACCTTACGGTGGCAGTGGTGGAAATGCTTCCCCATGTTCAAACTGTGGATCATGTCCAACAGGAACATCTTGTCGAAACCTTGGTAGACCAACTACATGTAACGCATATTCAGCAGCAGCATATGGAATTACTTGTAACGCAACTGCTGCAACAAACGTATCTTACGGATGTACAGGATATGCTCCAACAAACGTAAACTATGGCTGTGCATCATTTGCTGCAACAAGCGCAGTATATGGATGTACTTCAACAAATGCAGTAAATCCAAACTATGGATGTACTTCAGCCAATGCAACTGTGGCCTCTACATTCTGTGCAAGCACAAACTACACATCAGCAACTTTCTGTGCAACAGCAAATTCCGCAGTGTATGGAACTCAGTGTAATGCTAACAACGCAGCAGTATATGGCACACAGTGTAATGCTACCAATACAGCAGTATATGGAACTCAATGTAATGCCACCAACGCTCTTGTATACTCAGCCTGTAACTGTGTAAATAATGACAAGGTTAAGATTATTAAAAATGTTGCGGGAACCATTTCAACAGTGGCAACCCTAGCATTTGCTGGAACAATCGCAGCAATTAAAACAGTACTATCTGGAAACTCAGTAACTGTATCAGCATATTCTAATACAGGTGCTACCACTCAAATTGGATCAAGCCAAGCAACTACGATCTCTGGTCAAACAAAGAGCAAAGTTCATGGTATACTTAAGGGAGCAGTTACTTATGGCGCTGCTGCCACAAGTACTATTGATCAATTTGAGGTGAGTTAATTGGACGAGTATAAAAAATTATCTAAGCAGTTTAAAAAGCAAAAGAGATCTGATGCTTTGGGTCGCCTTGCTCATAAAACTAGAAGAATAAACCCCTACCCAAGATTAAAGTATAAGTATCTTACTAAGAAAAACATTGCCCCAGATGTTTCTACTATCACTGAAAATATTGCATTTGTAATTGATGGTCAAGTTGTAGAAATTATTCATTGTCAGCCAAAAATGGCTGCAATCCTTCTTAGTTCTCCAGAGATAGTTCAAGTCCCAGAAGGACAGGTAATAAAGCCAGGGTTTAAATATGAAGATGGAAAGTTTGACCTTCCTGATGAGCCAACACAGCCTCAACAAGAAGATGACGACCTACCAACATTTAAAGATTATCTGAGTAGACTTAATGCTGGTTTACCACAACTACCCAAGTTATCAACTTTTAAAGATTATGTTTCAAAACTAAAAGAAAGAGTTTAGAATGAAAAGAGTAGTATTTAATTTAGATCCTAATAGCGATCCAAGAATTATTTTACCTCCACAGCCATCAAGCCAGTTTGTTCCAGAATGGTATCGTCAAGGTGAGCGTTTTATAAATAAAGAAGATGGGTCTTTAAATATTCCAGATCCAAGTTTACGTGCAGGAGGATTAAAGTCCTGCAATCCTTTCCTTGATTCTATAATCGCTGGATATATACAACCTCTTTCATGCGCCATTGAAATTCTTAAGAATGACGGTTCAAGTAATCTTGAGTGGAGATACGTAGAACTTGATGCAAATGGAGAGTATGTTCAAGTAGAGGATATAGGCCTAATTGAAGAAAGATCAGGGTCAATTGGTCATACTGTTCCAAGACCTCATGGACATGCTCAAAACCATATGGTTTGGTCAGGGCATTGGGGATGGAAATTGCCAAGAGGATACAGCATGATTATTACACATCCAATGAATCAGTTTCAGTTGCCTTTTACAACCTCTTCAGGCTTCATGGAAAGCGATAGATTCATTGCGGGGGGTAGAATTCCCTGGTATATTAAAGAAGGCTGGACAGGTATCATTCCAAAGGGAACAGCAATGTACCAGATAATCCCAGTAAAAAGAAAGAAGTGGCTAGGAGTTGTTCCAGTAAATGTTGTTAGCAAAAAGGGACAGTTTATAACAGTAAAAGCCAGAGAAGTTTTGTATGGTTTTTACAGAGACAACTTATGGGTAAAAAAAGTCTATGAAATGGAATAAAAAGCCAGCAAAAAGAGTAGATACCTATACTCCTTCAGAAGAAGGCGTCATAGAGTTCATGAATATAGATAAGCAATTTCACCTAGTTCCACAAAAAATATCTCTTCCAAAATGGTACAAAGATATGCCAGGAATAAAACAATTAGGGCCTGGACTACAAGACGATCTAACTATAAAGAAGTGTATACCAATATTAGATGCATTAACAATGGGATATTATTTAGTTACAAAAGAAGAGTATAGTTTTTCATATGATAAAGAACTAAAGGAGTCAAAATTTATTGGTCCTGCAAAAATTATGAATGAGGAGCCAATTTCACGACATCCCATAACTCAGATCAATACAGTCTCTTTATCTCCAGAATATATTGAAGAAGCCTTTAAGTGGAAAAACTCCTGGCTAATCAAAACTCCCCCAGGATATAGTTGCCTATTTACCCACCCACTAGATGGAATAGAAGCACCATTTAAGACCCTTGACGGGGTAGTGGACACAGATAACTTCTTTATGCCAGTGCTGTTCCCATTCTTAATGAAAAATAGTTTTGAGGGAGTAATACCAGCAGGTACACCAGTTGTTCAGATAATTCCATTTAAGCGTACAAACTGGACTATGAAAGTCAACGAAGATCTTAGCAAAGATTTAGAAACTAACTATCATGCTGAAAAAACATTCTATATGAGTGAACAGTATAATAAAGACGGAAGCCCCAATCCAGGCAAATACAAAAGAGAATATAGGGTTAAGAAAAGATATACGTAACATTTTGTTACAGTTTATTTTATTAGTAAACTCTCCACTATTAGTTTAGGGAGAGTTTTGCTTTTTATAAAACTCTGCTATACTTAACACTTAATCCGTTTTTGAAAGGACGAATCACATGTCAGATTTTTTTAGTTTTAAACTTCCAGAGGACTTCGTAG
>Ga0102814_10003535_pt1 | contig 10158 bp, 4 predicted proteins | sample ColrivemetaGS741_FD_79112 | JGI IMG/M metagenome (GOLD analysis project Ga0102814, IMG submission 79112) | Estuarine microbial communities from the Columbia River estuary - Flood tide ETM metaG S.741 | ecosystem: Environmental > Aquatic > Marine > Intertidal zone > Estuary | place: USA: Columbia... | reverse complement strand
AATTCTTGAAAGATAATGTGTGGAATGATAGCTCCTTTATACGCATCTGCAAGGTCGTCGATAGCTAGTATTTTAGATTGAATGCTTACTATGTGATTAAGTATTCCGGTATCTAAAAACTGTAATCTCGGCGATTTCTTAAAATCGGGCAGAATAGGTAATTTTAAAGAAGTGGTAGGGTAGATGAGTTGTATAATTTTGGCATCATCTAGTTTTCGCATTGCTTCACCTACTTCACGGCTTTTATAGTTTGAAGCTCCAAAGTTTTGAAAGGTTATACGATGATCGACCTCAAATGCAGCTGTGTCAAGTATGTGTCTTATAATGCGTTTCTCACTTTCACTTGCTCCATATTTTTCTACATCATCTTTGTAGGTATTCCATATACTTTCGTACACAGAGGAAGCATTACTTATAGAATCTGTTTTCGTGTACATTTTAACCACTTCTGGCATACCACCCAAGTTTGTGTATATGTGAAAGAGACGAAGCAAAGTGCTATGTGCGGTTTGCGATACGGGTAGAGTGCGTAAAGCCTTAAGTGCTTCTGTTTGCCCAATTGCCTGTAAAAATTCGTCAAAATTCATTGGGCTTAGGTATAAGTATTGCACTCGCCCAACAGGAAAATGCTGCACATTTCGCAATGTAAATTCTAATAACGAGCCAGCAGAGATAACAGCTAGGTGGGGCAAGTCTTCATAAAAATAGCGAAGCAATGCAATGGCTTTTGGAGATTCTTGTATTTCGTCTATAAATAGAAGCGTTCGGTTTAATTCTGAAAAAGGTATGTTGAAATCAAGTAATAATGCTTCTGTAATTTGCTTTGCATCATCATACGAAGTAAAGTACTTTTGGTGCTGTGGTCGCTCCAAATTTATACTTACAAAATGGCTAAATTCTTTAGCGAAAAGTTGTACTAAAGTGGTTTTGCCTACCTGACGTGCTCCGCGTAGTATAAGTGGTTTTCTGTGCGGACTTCTTCTCCAATCTATTAAGTCCTTAATTATGTGCCTGTTAAATGACATTTACAAATACAAATGTAACATAATAAGGGTAAATATCACACAGATTTGTAACAAAATAAGGGTAAATTGCGGTAAAATATGTAATAGAATAAGGGTTAAATGTCCTAATATGTGTAACAGAATAAGGATAAATTGCTTTTAGGGCTGGTTATTACTTAAATTCTTCGCTAAGCTTATCGTCCCATTTAAAGGCGTTTACAATCCAACCGTTGTCGTTTTTGTAGTATGTAAATATAAGGCGAATGGCACTTAGTTCGTATCTAATCAAGTATGTTTCACGTTTAGCAAAATCGCCTATCTTTTCATCTCTAAGTTTCACTAATTCGGTTTTTTTACCAAATCTTGTATCTAGTAAATTTAGGTAGCGAATAGTTTTTTCTTCTAGCCCTTCTAGCTCGTCAGCAGGCAAAGGCCAATAGGGTGTTAGCTTTTTAAAAGCCACAGTTATATAATCATCGTAAAATAGCTGTGCTACTTCTTTCGATAGATTTTGAGTGCCTTCAACATCCGCTAAATACTTGTCTTGAGCAAACGAAGAAAGTGAGCTCAAGACAAGTAATAAAATTATTGCGGCTTGTTTCATTTATTGTTTTATAAATTTAGCAATTACCTTTTCGCCTCTTAGTGTATAAAGTCCATTGGCTAAGTTTTTAACCGAAATAGGAGTTGTAGCATCTACATCGCCTTGCCAAACGATACTGCCTAATGCATTTAATATTTCAATCTTGTGCGAACCTGCATCAGCAAAACGAACCGTAATTACATCCATAGCAGGATTTGGATAAACAGATACTGTTGGCTTGGTTAAATCAACAACTCCAGCAACTGCTTGTCCGCTCTCATAACCGTGCTCAATAGCTTCGGCATATGTTGCGGTAGAACCGTTGTTTATTTTTCCGTCTGGTTGAATAAGCATTCCTACAATGTGCATGTCTTGCACTTTCCAATTCCAGTCAATTTTAAATGTAAAATTATGGGTAAAGCTAGCACCTGCAGAGGCACTTGTTCCAAAAGCTGCATTTAGTCCTGTGTATTTTGGAGCTATTGCACGAGCTACGTGGTCATAAACCATTTGGTTAGCTGGTACAGGATTGCTTTTTGTTTCATAACCTCCCATAATACCGCTTCCGCCGCCACTATAGTAGTTTGCTTGGCTCCATCCTTGGCCTGTTCCTGTTACATTATCTTCGGCCAATACACATGCGATTTTATAGTTGCCTTGTACATTTTCGTTAAACGTAGTTTTTAAACTTACTTTAAGTTCTCGTGTGTTTTCGTCATAAGTTGCACCTGCTACCATAATACCAGCGGGTAAAGTAAGAATTCGCGTTATAAAATCATTTTCAAATGCCCCGGGATCTATAGTTGCACCTCTATCGGTTAAACCACTTGGGTAACCAGAAATTTTGGTGCCAATTCCTTGGTCGTATATGCCAACCACCATTGGGTCTCCATTATGTACGGCAATCCCTTGAAAAAATCCGTGATACATTTCTTCCATATTCTCTAGAGCAACTGCCCCACGTGGGCACCATCCGCACCAGGTTCCTGTTGCTTCTTCACCTATTACAACTCTACCTTTGGCAGGAGTTATAGGATTTAAAAGCAGTGTTTTAGCATTGTCGCTTGTATTGTCATCGGCTGCTCCATTTACGGTTAATAGGGTTGCTGTAAAAGGTAATTCTCCGCCAACTAATTCAATTTCAGTATCCCAACTAAACGTATACAGTTGGTTGGCTGCAATGCTCAAACCGGTAAGTTCTTTCGAAGTTGTTTTCCCGTTGTAACTTATTTCTACTTTAGCTGAAGTAATTATCGTACTTCCTAAATTTCGCAACTCAATGGCTGGGATTACTTTCGCTCCGCCTAAAAATCCTGTCACCTTATCAATAAAAGTTACAGATGCATTTGTGCTCGTTGCAATGTATGGTGTGTGATTATAGCTTACATCGTCAATAAAAAATCCGGTTCCATTAGTTGGATAAAAGTTTAAACTAGCAAACTTACGAAGTCCGTTTTGGAAGGTTCCAACTGAGTTGTTGTTAATAAACGCCTCGTAGGTATTGGTGTTGAGGTCTACAACTAATTTAAAATTAAACCACTCGTTTTGAGAGTACGTGGTAGAAAATAAACTGCCGATTAAGCCACTTCTAAAGTTTAATTTACCATCCGTGGTAAAATCTACATCCAATGTCCATGCTTCACCTGGGGTAGCTGTTTCTTGTAGGTTGAAGTAGGCCAATTTGCCTGTTTCTACAAAAATTTCGTACGATAGTTCAAAAACACCGGTGCTATGTTGTGCTCCAAATGGCAATACAATATCCGTTGGTCCACCGGTTTCAACACTAGAGCTAAAGTAAACGGAGTTTGTACCCGATTTTGCTTTAGTATTAATTACTGATACATCATCTGCACCGCCATTGGCACTTTTCCAAGTAGCCCACGTAGAACTTGCGGCAGCTAGTTTTGTTCCTGCTGTATAGCTTTCAAAATCGTCAGAAAAAGATTGTGCTTGCACAGCGAAACCCGCAAGTAGGGCAACCAATAGGTGTAATGTTTTTTTCATATATGTTATTATATTTTTTGTGATTATACGGCTATTGCCATAAAACCTAACAAATTAAAATAACTAAAAGGGTTTATCCTATTTATTATTGAAATAGGGCAAGTGTTATAATCGAAATAATGACTTCGTAATTTGCTTTTACCCTGCCATTTGGGTTAAACCTTTGAAATAATGTTAGCAAATGAAAAATTGAAATTTTATTCATTTTTACTAGGTGTTTTTCGGGTTGCACCTAAGTCTTTCATTATCAGCATAAATTTGTTCGTATGGATTAACAACCACATCACAGTCTTAAGCCTATCACATACCATCATTTCACCTCAAAACTGGATTTTACGGTGTAACCATTTTCATCGGTTATGCTGAGTACGTTTTTGCCTTTTATGGGGTGTATTACTTTTTCGTGTATGCTTGTGGTGCTGCCCAAATAGGTTCCGTTTAGCTCCCAGTAAAGTTCCGCATTTTCTTGATCGTAATACACCTTACTGTTTATACCACGGTTGGTTGCTTCAGTTTGATTACCAGTGAGCGGTAAGGAAATAGTGCCGTTTGGTATGGGATGCAATATCTGTATGGTGGGTTTGGCGTCTTGGCATTTGCTGCTCCAAGGCGGAGGAGTTTGGTAGGTCGGATTTTTTTTGGCGTAATAGTAGGCGATAAGCGGAGGCATAATCATAAAAGTATCTTGCCTTATTTCGCCTTGAGCACACTCTCTGTAAACTCTTTTTCCTGTGCTTTTTTCTACCCAATAGCTTTTATGATAAGCACAGTTACTTGTGTTTGCAGATGCAATAGGGATTAGCGAAGTTTGTGTTTCTGGGCAAAATTCGTTTGCTTTTTGACCGCTTACTTTACAGAGCTCCGCGGATTGAAAATCGTAAGGTTCCACAAACCATTTGGTTTGAGGCAAAACATCGAGCAATTGAAAGAGGAGCGGGGCTGCGTGGTTTAGTCCTGTGAGGCCGGATACACCTTGTCCATCGCTGTTCCCAATCCAAACACCTATGGCGTATTTCTTATTTACTCCAACGGCCCAAGCATCTCGGTTGCCATAGCTAGTACCTGTTTTCCAAGCTAGTTTGCTACTGCTACTAAAGTTTTTCCAATAAGCTTCGGTTTCTGGTCTAAACGTATTGGAGATGGCCAATAATGTGCTGTAAATACTAGCATTGTCTAGACTTACTTTAGATTTGGTCCAACGTGTTTGTTGCTCTAGCGTGCCAAAGCTTGTATATTGCTTTTTAGTACTGTCGGTGAGTTTGTTTGCCAAGGCAGCGTAACTAGCGGTCAATTCCAGCAGGTTCACTTCTGCTCCTCCTAGTATAAGCGATAGTCCGTAGTCGGTAGCAGGTCTGTTAATGCTTGTAAAGCCCAATTCATTCAAGGTGTTTTTAAATTTAGCTATTCCGTACTGACTCATAAGCCAAGTAGCAGGTACATTTAGCGAGCGGTAGAGTGCTTCATCTGCCGGCACCAGTCCGTCAAAATTTGGATTGTAATTGGTAGGGCGATAGCCGTTAAAGTTTATCGGATAATCAGGCAAAAGTTGTTTTGGGGTAATCAGACCATCAGAAATACCAGCAACGTAAAGCAACGGTTTAAGTATGCTTCCGCTGCTTCTTACAGACTTTAGCATGTCTACCTTGCCAGCATGTAAGTCATTGTCTCTAAATAGGTTGCCTACATAGGCTAAAACCTCTCCAGTTTCCACTTCGAGCAAAACTGCAGAAAGATTGTGGATGTTCTGACGCTGTAACTCGGCTCCATAATTCGCGGTAATTGCATTAAACTGCTTCTGCAACTTTATCTCTATTGTGCTATTTATTCTATTGGCGTCAGATTCAAACCGATTCACCAAGTGATAGGCGTGATGCGGCAGCGAATTTATGGGATTCGGCAACGGCTCGTCTATGGCAATACTGTAGGCTTCTTTCGAAATGTAATCATCTTCCACCAAGTCTTTTAAAAGCTTGTTTCTTTTGTCAAGCAACGCATTTCGGTTTTTGTTTAGATGAATAAGCCCAGGAGCGTTGGGCAATACGGCAAGCATTGCACTTTCTGCCCAGCTTAGTTGGGATGGTGCTCTATTAAAGTATCGCCAAGCCGCTGTTTCTAAGCCTACTACATTGCCGCCATAAGGAGCTTGAGTTGCGTATAATTGCAGTATTTCGTTTTTTGAATAACTGCATTCTAATCGGACTGCCCATATTATTTCTATCAGTTTTTCAAACACAGTACGATCGCCATTTTTACGCATTAGCCGCACGGTTTGCATGGTTATGGTGCTTCCGCCGCTTACGGTTTTGCCAGCCTTTATATTAAGGTAGATGGCACGTAAAATTGCCAATGGGTTTACACCGGGGTGAATTCTGAAATGCTGATCTTCGTACCGCAAAACACACTGCTCATACTTTGGGGGAACACTGTCTATCTGTGGAAATCGCCATTGTCCGTCTTCCGCAATTCGGGCTTCAAGCAATTGGCCATTTCGGTCTAAAAGCAGCTTGCTGTATACTGCTGGAAATAAATTACTTGGCAAACAAAAAATAAAATACACCACAAAAAGTGCGATGCAAACCAGGCTTGCACGTCGCACTTTTTTATTATAAAATATTTTAGGAATAAATCTTTGCAATGGGTTTAAAACTAACGTTTTAGCACATTTTTATAAGAAGTAGCTTAGAGCTACTTTATCTCTATTATTTTACCTGCCTTAAGGGCCTGTGTACTTGCATCATACATAGCTTCGCAATGTACGCCTGGGTGCAAGTATTTACCTTTAAAACTGGTAGTAAACGTATAGCTAAACTCCTTGCTCTGCTCGGTGCCAAGGTCAAAATACGTAAATATTTTATCGTCTTTTATATCCTCGTAAGTAGCCGGATTGGTGCTGCTGCCTCCCGTCATTCTTTCGTTTTGTATTTCGCAACCTGCAGGAAAGAACGTGGTTAAAGCAAGGTTGTTTATCTTGGTAATATTGCTAAGATTTTTAACAGTGATGTACACGGTATAGTCTCTACCAAATTGGAATTCATCTCCTTCTACTTTTTTGTTAGCTGCATCGTAATAGTTCACAGTCATGCTTAGTTTATTGGCTTTGTCTTCTAGCGTGGTGCTAGAAGGTGTTCCTGTATTTATCAACCGCACAAAGAGCACTTGCTCACCGGTGTTTTCTACCTTCCACTCATTGTTTTTGGTTACGTTTCCGTAGCTGTTTTGTTCTAGAATTTCAGTAAATGTGTTGGTAGTAGAATTTCCGTTTTTAGTAAGCGTGTAGCGGGCAGTTTTGCCTTTGTAGCTTTTTACCACTTTGCCAAATGCACAAAGTCCATACGCTGTTTCTTGGGTGCTCATCCATTGGTTAGAGCCCAATCGTTCGGCTACTTCCTTCATTAAAACAGGTAGCTTGTCTTGATTGCCCACCAGTTGCATGCACTCTAGTATTATGGCTTTGTCTCGGTATTGACTTCCATAAGTGTAATAATCATCGCGATAGTTGGATACGGCATACGATACCGATGCTGTCATAGATTTAGCAATGTTTATTTTGCCCGCTAAGGCATAGGCACTTGCAAGTCGCCATTTGGCGGTGTTAGACTGTAATCCGCTCTCTTTTAATCTATTCATAGCTCCTTGGGCTGGTTTGCCAAATTGGGCAAGCGTATATAGGCGATAGGATTGTAGGAGTTCATTGCCATTTCGATAGTACTTGGTCTCGTCATTAGTGTAACCATTTGCTTTAGAAGTTTGGTAGTTATACCATTTATCCAAAAGATGATCCGGTACAAAATAGCCTTTGGTTTTTGCTTCTAAAAGAAAATGCCCCGCATAGTTGGTCCCCCATTCAGACGACTCGGTTGCTCCTGGCCAGTAGCCAAAACCCCCATCCATCGTTACAAATCGCTGAAGTCGTTTTATGCCTTGTGATATATTCTCATCTATCTGTTCTTTTTGTTTTGGACTAAGCTCCATCAGCTCATCTAAATAAAGTTGCGGAAATACCGATGACGTGGTTTGCTCAATACATCCGTGTGGATATTGAATCAAGTACTTTAGCCGTTTTTCTAAATTAATACTTGGATATTGGCTTACTTCTATTACGGCATTATTGGTGCCTTCCCAACCTATTTTTTTGAAAGCAAAATTGGCCGTTTCGCCAGGTTGCAGCGTTTTATCCTGTACTTCATCTATTTCGTAGCCCGGCATTCTTACTGGAATTTGTACCGATTCGCTGTGCTGGTCGTTGGCACATGTTGCGGTGAAATCTATTTTACAAACGCCAATTTTCTCGTTTACGGTTACATCAAAGTAGGCTAAAGCTTCTCCATTATTTAAATCACTAATGGTGAGGTTGGGATTCACCACCGATAAAAATTCGTTGGCTTTCATACTCACTTTAATCGGAAGTTTTGCTTTTTCATTCGCAAATAGCGTAACGGGTATTTTAAGTTTATCGCCAGGAGTAAGTACACGGGGAGCATTGCTCTGCAACATAAGCGGCTTGCCTACTTTGGCGGTATGTTCCTCTTTGCCAAACGCTCTTCCTTCTCTAGCTACTACCATGGCTCGCACAGAACCCACGTAGTTTTCTATTTTAAACGAATGTGTAGCTTTTTCTCCGGCAGCTAAGTAAAATGGCCCTAAAAATTTCACCGTTGGCGTAAAACGATTGGCCTTGGCAATATTGGTGCCTCCTCCTTCATCATCTCCACCCACGCTATACACATTGTCAAATTTGCCTGAAAATGAATTGATTACATCGTCGTAAACATCCCAAGTATGCACGCCTAAGGCTCTTTTCTTGTTGAAATATTCCCAAACTTGTGGTGTTTTAAATCGGGTAAGGTCAAGCAAGCCTTCATCTACTATGGCTATGGTGTAATGCATCGCTTTCCCGTCTTTTTCGGATACAGTTATGCTATTGTTTTGCTCTGGGCGTATCTCGTCCTGCATTTTAATCCGTGGCTCCAATACGGTGTTCTTGTCGAAAACATGCAACGGAAGCACGCCGTACATTCGCAAGGGTTTGTCGTTTTTGGTGTGGTTATGCTCTTGTAAAACACTGATGTGGATGTAGCAATTTGGACTCATAGCTGCGTCTGTAGTCAGCTCAAAAGTTGAAGTTCCTTCTTTGGTGTTTACCCAAAAAGTTTGTAAAACATCAATGTCGTTTTCTATACTAATTAAAGCTTTGCCAGCAGAAGCAGTTGGGAAACTTACCTTGGCCGTTTGGCCAACTTCATACTTTTCTTTGTCGGTTTTTAGCGAAATCAACATGGCATTATTCTGCTCTTTTTGATTTCGGTAACTGCCTGGATAGTCTACAAATACAGTTTGGCCTGCTCTATGCCCATCATCGCCATTGCTTACTTGTATGTAGTATTGGCCCCATTTATATTCGGGTACTTCAAACGTGTATTGTGCTTTTCCGTTTATCGTTGTTAGTTCAATTTCGTCAACTAAATCTGAGCTTTCATTGCTAATGTAACTTGCTATGTCTTCGGCATTGTGTTGCCACCACCATCTCCATTCAAGTTTATACACTTTAACCGTTAGCGTAGCTTTTTGGGCGATAAGTTTTCCGTCTGTATCTACATTTACTAACTCTATTTCGTTTTTTCTTTGGGTAGATAAATAGCCGTAGCTATTAAGTGGAACGTGCATACCGACATAGCTTTTGTACGGATGATAAGTGGTGATAAGATTGTCGATAGAAAAGCCTCCACCTTTTTCAAATACTTTGGTAATAAGGCTAGCTTGAAGCTTCCCTCTGCTGCGTATGTTATTGTTTTTTAGCGGAATAATGGCTTTGCCTGCTGCGTCCAGTGGGCCATCAAAAATAACTTGCTCGGTTTTGCTAAAGGAGGTGGCTATATCTTCAAATTGGTAGTTTTTATATCCTTGAAAATCAGTTTTCATAGGCGATAAAACCATTGCTACATTCGCTTTTAAATTGCTAGCGGGTGTGCCGTGTAACCAAGCACTTTCTAGTGCAATGTTTTGGTTTTCAGCTCCACGTATTTCTTTTGTTTCTGGGTTTAGGTGTATCTTAAGCCTATTGGGTCGCACCATTTCTATTTTCAAGGTCTTTTTAAAAGTATGACTTCCTGCTTTTAGCGTTGCCGTGTAATCGCCCGTTGGTGCATCAAGTGCTGTTTTTAGCACAACGTTAATTATGCCTTTGGTGGTAAGATTTAGCTTTTGTGTGCTTACAACCTGGCCTTTCGGATTGCTTAAAATTAGGTTCATCGGCATGCCTTCTTGCATTTTGTTTTGTTCGTCGTTAATGATGCAAGAGAGGTAAATGTCGTCTCCCGGCCGCCATACACCTCTTTCTCCATAAAAGTATGCATCTATACCGTCGTTTCGGGTTATCCCTTCTGTTTCAAATTTACTTAGCGAATTGGCGTTGCTGGCATTAAGCTTAAGGTACGCTTTGTGTTTTCCACTTGTGGCAATTACTACGTAAGGCTCTTCGGGTAGTTTAACTGTAGTAATTCCGAGCTCGTTGGTAGTACTTGTTGCTAATAATTTTTGTTGAAAGTTGTAGAACTTAAGGGCTACATT
>Ga0102814_10003533_pt1 | contig 10159 bp, 6 predicted proteins | sample ColrivemetaGS741_FD_79112 | JGI IMG/M metagenome (GOLD analysis project Ga0102814, IMG submission 79112) | Estuarine microbial communities from the Columbia River estuary - Flood tide ETM metaG S.741 | ecosystem: Environmental > Aquatic > Marine > Intertidal zone > Estuary | place: USA: Columbia... | reverse complement strand
AGTGTGTTTTCAATAAAATACCTTCAGATGTTTCTGACACAAATAGGGTATCTCCGGTTTTTAACTGCCATTTTTTTCGCAAGAATGCCGGAATTACAATCTGACCTTTTGAAGAAATTGTTATACTTTCCATGAACTTAATGTAAGACATCGGTAAGCCATTCACAATAATCTTATTTCAACAAAATCAGTTTCTGCACATTAACCTTACCATTTTGCACTAATCGAGCGATATACACACCCGAACTTAGTTTTTCAGCACGGAAAATCGCTTCGTATTTTCCAGTGTTTTGTACCTCATCAGTCAAAACGGAAACCTGCCGACCCATTACATCAAATACGGTTAAGGTCACATTGCCCGATTCACTTAACTGGTAGGGAATTACCGCAGTTGGATTAAACGGATTCGGATAGGCATTGCCTAGTTTAAATTGAATGGGTGATTCATTTGTTGCCAAATCAATACTGGTTTGTTCAATTAACTTCCCGCGGACAATCAAATTATCAAAACGATTATTTCCTGAACTACCAATGGCATTTTCTCCCAAAAATTCTATTCCAATTTCAAAATCTGGATTATTTTTTGACTCAAGGATATCCATAAAAGATACATTTACCAATTCATACTCTTCGGTAATGTTAATTGGTGAACCCTTTTTTTTCCATTCCTGATTTTCATTTTCCCGATATACTAATTGTTGCTGCATAGCGCCATTAGATGTGCGTTTAATAGCATAGGAAAGTTTAATGTCTTCAAAATTCTGGGTCGGAATTGCTACCACAAGTTTCCTTGTATCTGAAGGATTTCGAACACGTAGTGCATAACCTCCGGTAATCCCTTGCAGTGCATTTAATTCAGTGCCATCGGTAACTCTATCTAAGTAACCAGCGCCAGTTCCAGGAAAGGTGATCTTTGTATTTCCTGAGAATATTTCTGTAAGTGTTGTACTAGATAAATTATTAAAATCGAATGAGGCCAGAACCGAATCTGCAACTTGTTGAGTTTCCTCAAAATTTGCGGTAAGTGTGACTAAAAGTGAGCTTTGAACTGTAATCTCTTCCAAATCACTCACAATACTTCCCGACCACCCGACAAACCGGAAACCCTGTTCCGCTTGTGCTTTTACTTTAATTGGAATTTGTTGTGCATACATTCCATCCCATTCTTGATTTTTGATTTCTAGGCGATTTACAAAAACCGTTCCTGCATCAATATTCGGGTTTTTCACTTTTAAGTTAAAATATCCTGGGAAGTTGAAAAATTGTTGTAACTGATCTCGAACGATACTGGTTCGTGCATTAGTAAAATTTCTTATTCGATCTACTTCCCAATTCCAGTCTTGAATAGTACCTGGTGAACTCCAGCGTTGAATATGTTTATCCATTTCAGGTTGAATGATGCCAACAATTGAATCGATAACTGTGGAAGTTCTAGCAACACTGAATGAAGTATTCAATAAGTCATTATATCGATTAATAAAATCGTTTTTAAAACTCGTATTGGTAAGTAAGGTTCTAAATAAAAAAGTGGAATGTGGTGGATTTGGCCATCCAGGACCATTTGTTGCCGTTGCAAACTGAAACATATTAAAGTTAACATCCGCACCATAATATATATTAAATGCAAAATCTGTGTCGAACATCATCCAACGCCAGCGACCATCTAGACCCTTCTGAGCATCGGGATTAAATGCAATCTTTTTACGCCATATTCGATAATTATTTCCTGGCCAATCAGTATTTCCTACAAACAAATTTGCAATCTGATAATCAATAAAACTCTCGGTATCCATCATTTCCTGGATTTTTTGAAAGTTTTGAGTAATTGAAACAGGATTGTTCTCCAACAACTGAAGCATTTCATTAAAAAATGACATGTCGCCAAGTTCTGGTTCTTGATTATTTTGAACCATATCGATTTCAGTTTCTAATACACCGAATTTTTGGTATAAATAGTTATCATCAATACGCTCTCGAATATTCATAAGACCCCAAAACTCGCCATTTAGAAACACTTCTGAAGGCCGGTATGCCATTCGATCAAATTCTAAGCCTTTTGATAAGGTATGAACAAGAGGATCTCTCATATAGGCATTCGTAAAATCATTTCCCGTATTTCTAAGCAAAAATCTTCTATAACTTGAATACGGCTCATCAGAAAATAATGGATAGTTGAACGAATCTTGTCCATATAAATTTCTGGCATAAAACCGGAGTGTTTTTAAACGATGCTCCCGACTCCAATTTCCATGAATTTTTATTCCCGCTTGTTGATTTAGATTTGCCTGCGATTGATTTACATCAAAAAACTCAATATTTACCGGAATTTCAGCATCTCGAGTCCAGTTGAAATCAACGCCACCATTTGCTTCCGAATTCGGATTTCGAGTTCTCCAATTTTCAAAATCTACACCAGCAACATGAATTCCCACATTATAATCGAATACTTGATTTTCATTTGCACTAATGGAAAAAACAGGTAAGGAATACTTACTTCTTGACTCTGGCAATACAAAAAAGGTGTGCGTTATGGTTCTACTAGACACCTCACCTGATTTTACAACTTTGGCACGAACTACTGTAGCTTTGGTTAAGGAAGTTTTAGGAAAATACTCTGGATTATCGCTGTAATCTGTTGTGATTTCTGAGAGTTTATTTGTCGCAGATGATCGATTACTTATCATAATCGGGTTACTATATAGAAACGTTTGCATCGAATTTTGCAAATTCGGGCCTTGAGAACTACCTGGTTTTTTCCTGTATTGATTTCGATAAGTATACGTTTTGCCTCCAATTGAATTTGTGTCAGGCTCGGAACCATCAAGCGTATAGATAAGTTTGGTATCAGGATTGGAATTGGTTATAACGAGTTCAATATTTTGGGAATAAAATCCGCCTTTAATTGAAAATTCAGGTTCTTTTAAAATCTGAGTGTATGCACTTTGAGAATCATTTGCCGTTCCAGGTGTTGGATGTGTAAAAAAAGCCCGTTCTTGACTTCCATCAGTTTTCCGACCATAACTGTGATCGGTAAGTATTGCAATGGCTCCAAATGAATCAATCTTATTTCCAGCTTTGTCTGTTAACAGTATAGGCTCACCAGATGCTGAAATATTGTAACTCGTATGCATATACTCGCCAGGAACGAACAAATACGTTGTTTTCATGGGAGTTTCAACGGTTCCATTGGGATTTATCAGCCTTACCGTTAAGTGATCACCCCATTGGCCTTCTTTCATTAAAGCCTGCATATAATAGGAGTTACCAGAAACTAAAAATCTACTTGATGATGTTTGTGACTCATATTTGGTAAATTGCTGGTATTCAGTCCAATCGGGGACTTCTGCAATTTTCACTACATTTTCAGGAGACTCGTTAGTACTTATAAATAACTGTGAATTGTCATCACCAGCGATCGCAAATTTATAAAATCCGGTAGCATTTGGTCTGAACCAGGCATACATACGCTGACCATAATTTTCAGCAACGTTTATTGGCGCATCAAAAAAATCGGAAATGATCGATTTTGAGTCAGGTTGATCTGGAAATTTCGAACTATTAATTAAGTCATTGACTGAGGCACCTGATATGTTTTCATACATTTCACGAATAACACCATTTCGCATTTCTGTGGGCGCTATTCTTCTATTTTTTCCTGAAGCAAAAATCAATAAATACGATTTTTCTTGAAGTTCAACACCCTCAGGGATAATCCATTTATAGGGATTAGATACATTATCACTTAAGCCAAACCCAGATAAATTTACTGTTGCATTCCCCGCATTGTACAATTCAATCCAATCAGAAAAATCACCATCATCATCAGTAATTGTTCTTGAATTCGATGATTGTATTTCGTTAATAAACACCTGCGCCTGAACTGTTGGATTAATAACAAGATAAGTGAGAAAAAAAAGTAATACAGCTAAATACTTTACAAGAGATAAATTTGTCTTCATAACATAAAAAATTAGTCTTCTTAAGTTAAAAAATTAATATTTAACCATGTTCAATATATTACCTGCTATTGGCATTAATCGAATTTGCAAGCAACCAATATCTATCTATTTGGAAAGGAAATCCATTTTGAAACTCGATAAAGAAGAAAAAGACATCCTCGATTCATTTAATCGTGGCGAATGGAAATCGGTAAACTCGCAAACCGATTATGCTACTATCGCAAAATCTTCACTCGCAAAAGATAAACGCATCAATATTCGCTTATCACAAATGGATTTAAGCGCTCTTCAGCAATTAGCAGTTAAAATGGGAATGCCTTATCAAACTCTTATCGGCAGTATTTTGCATCGTTATGTTACGGGTGATTTGAAATAGATTTTTAGTTTACTTTTGATATTTATCAAACAAATCCCCAAAACGAAAAAGGCTGAGTTTCCTCAGCCTTTCGCAATTAATCTTCTGGTTTCCAGCTTTTCATCTTTGTTCTGATGTAGCTTTCTAAATGATCAACACCAACTCGTTCTTGTAACATCGTATCACGATCACGAACAGTTACGGTGTTATCGGCTAAACCATCAAAGTCAACGGTTACGCAATATGGAGTTCCACCTTCGTCGAAACGGCGATAACGTTTACCTACGGAACCTTTTTCATCGAACTGAACTTTGAATGATTCGCTTAAATCTGCGCGGATTTTATTTCCAACGCTCATTAATTCTTCTTTTTTGATGAGTGGTAAAACGCCAACCGTAACGGGAGCTAATTTAGGATGCATTTTGAGTACAACTCTAGTTTCGCCTTCTAATTCTTCTTCACGATACGCATCGCACAACACCATCAAACAACTTCTGTCTAAACCAACGGAGGTTTCAACTACATAAGGAGTGTAACGCTCATTAGCTTGAGGATCAAAATATTCTAATTTCTTGCCTGAAAACTGAGCATGTTGGGATAAATCAAAATCGGTGCGATTATGAATTCCTTCAATTTCCTGCCATCCGATTGGGAATTTATACTGAATATCTACTGCAGCTTTGGCATAATGCGCTAATTTATCGTGTGGATGATCCATAAAACGCAAGTTCTTAGTACGAATACCGTTTGACTCATGAAATGCAATTCGTTCTGCTTTCCACTGATCGTAAGCGGCCATATCTGTTCCTGGTTTAACAAAGTATTGCATTTCCATTTGTTCAAATTCACGCATACGGAACACAAACTGACGAGCAACGATTTCGTTTCTAAATGCTTTACCAATTTGGGCAATTCCAAAAGGAATGCTTTGTCTTGAAGTTTGTTGCACATTCACGAAGTTCACAAAAATCCCTTGAGCCGTTTCCGGTCTTAAATACACAATGCTGTCTTCGTCATTCGAAGCTACTGCGCCAAACTGTGTTTTAAACATCAAATTAAACTGACGCACTTCTGTCCAATCAAACGAACCTGAAGCGGGCGATTTAATCTGCTCATCCATTATAATTTGATACAAATCTTTCGCCATTGTTCCGCGAGTTCCGGCTGTATCTAATGCATGTTGAATAGAAGCTGCTTTTTCTGAATCGCCTTTTTCTTCTAATTTGGCAATGTGCATTTCAATTAAATGATCGGCGCGGTAACGCATTTTGGAAACTTTATCGTCAATCATCGGATCGTTGAAACTGGCAACGTGTCCACTTGCTTCCCATGTTTTTGGATGCATTAAAATTGCCGCATCAATTCCTTCAATGTTTTGATGCTTTTGAGTCATCGCTTTCCACCAAGCTTCACGAACATTGCGTTTTAATTCTACGCCAAGCGGGCCGTAATCGTAAGTAGCAGCTAATCCGCCATAAATTTCTGACGATTGAAAGATAAATCCTCTGCGTTTACTGAGAGTAATAATAGTATCAAGGCTTTTAAGTTCTGCCATAGGTTTTAACTTGTATGTGGGAATTAGATTGATGTACTTATAAAACTGACAAAATAATGATTTTTGATGTTAGAGGTTTAATTCTTTTCATCAGAATTCTAGTCGAACGTTTCATAATCCTTTAAGCTACATCTTAAATTTAAGTAGTGATTCATTCAGGTTTATAAACTAAGTGTATTGAGCACAAGTAGAATGATTTACGTTGTTCTCAAAGAACTAAAAGTTTGGTCTAATCACAAGTTGTTAGATTAGACTAAAAAAGTGCTGATTCTTTGTCAACCAAGATTTTTCAACCACTTTATTTTTTTAAAGCTCACATTTAAAAGTACACCAGCTAAAACCAACATCATTCCTCCAATCACTTCATTACTAAACGTTTCCCCAAAGAAGATATAACCAAAAATTAGGGCATAAAAAATTCCAACATAATTCACATTGGCTACAACTGCTGCCGTTTCTACCTGATATGCTTTTGTTAAATAAACTTGTGCTATTTGTGTTAACACGCCAACTAAAAGCAGCCATAGCCAATCGGTTCCGACCGGAGTCACCCAAAAAAAATAAGAAATTATTCCAGTTAAAGGCATGGCTACCAATGGGAAATAAAAAACAATCACCAAAGGATGTTCTGATTCTTTTAACACTCGAATAGAAACATAAGCGCAACCTGCTAGAAACGCACCGCAAATGCCCAATAAAAAATATAGACTTGAAATTCGGAAATCGAATCCTTTAATTAGTAATATTCCTAAAAAACAGAGTGCAAAAAATAGATACTGAACTCTAAATAAACGCTCTTTTAGAACAATTAAAGCCAATAATGCGGTAAAGATTGGAGATAAATAATGAATCACCACTGCACTTGCCAAAGGCATATTTTGAAAGGTTGCAAAAACCATAATCAAAGCGATTGTTCCGAATAAACCTCTGAGTAGGAGTACTTTCTTATTATTTCCCCACTTTGGAATTTCATTTCGCTGAAGATATACCCAACTCATAAATAATGAAATTAAGGCGCGAAAAAATACGACCTCAACGGATGGGATATGGGAAACTTTCTTCACTGCCACGTTCATTATTGAGAACACAAAAGATGCAAAAAGCATGTATTTAACACCAGGACTTAGCCAATTTTTATACATGGATGCTTGAAATTAAAGGACTCAAACTTTTATGAATCAAATTTAACTTTTGATTCTATTCGAATAGTAATTGATATGTAGAATCCTAAAATACAGAAGAATTATAGTAAGTTGTTGTGACTTAAATTTGAATTTAAGCTGTAAGATAAAGCTCAAATATTACTTTCCCTTTATGGCGCCAGCGTCTTCGCTAGTGAAAAACATATATATAAGTGTCTCGCTTATAACCACAAAATTAAAAAAACTTTACTAACCCGAGTTCGGGATAAGAAATAAATATATAAAAGGTCAAAATAAAATTCGTCATTCTGGGCTTGACCCAGAATCTCTGCCTAATTTGTGCTTAAATTCGAGATTAAACTTCAATACCAAACGACGTTCTACCTTGTTTAATCTAGGTTTTCAAAAAAAATTATAGTACAAATTCTTAACCCGAACTCAGGTTACTAAGATATTTTCTGTAAAAACACGAAAAGAAACTCCCTTTCGCCAAGAACGCAATAGTTCAAATACTAAAAATTTAAAATTCGATTCCCGAACTCAGATCAAAAACAATAAAAATCACTCTAACCAAGTTCACTAATTGAAATAAGTTCAAAACATCTTATTTTTGCTTAGAAAAATTAATCCTTATTAAAAAATGGTTACTGAAATGGTCTCAATGAATTACACCTCTTTGGGGTTTTAACATGAAATCACAACTAAGTTCTAGAATACTTTTACTTTTTAGCTTGATCCTTCTTTTCCAAGCCTGCGATTGGTTTGGCGGTGAAGATGATAAACCACAAAAAAAATCTTCTGAATTTGTATTCGAAGTAGATACTTTAAGGCATTTTTATCAATTTTTCGTGAATGATTTAGATATTATTGATGATACTTCATTTGTAATAACAGGTAATTTTTTGGTAGAAGATGAAGATGGAAATATTGTAGATGAAGATGGAAATATAATTAATGAGTACAACCAGATTTGGTGGGGTAAGAAAAAAGGGTATGAGTTTAAGGCGATTCGACTCTATCTTGGAAATGATTATTATTTAGAATCTACAGAATTTGCTTATTTCGCCGGAAATCATACTTATTCGGTTTCTGGATCAGGACCATCATTTGTAATTAATTCTAATGGAGCAATCCAAGAAATCAATTTAGGGTCAAATATTAACGGCGACATGAGTTACAGGCACGTCGAACTCATTCGCCCAGGCGAATTTTATTTATATGGTTTAAATGGTTCAATGGGGTATTATAAAGATGGGAATTTTACGAAAATTGACACAAAATTGTGGTTCACCAATTATACTGCCGCTTCAAAATTAGATACGGTTCATGTTTATGCTCTTCAAGATTCAATTCCTTTTTTCGGTGATATGAGCAAATACAAACAAGTATTAATAACCTATTATAAAGGTGAAGAAATCAGCCGTTATGAAACTGATTTAACTTCAAATACAAACAAGCCCTTTCTATTTCGTTCTATTTTACCTGAAAGGATAGGTTGGGTAGTAGCCGGTAATAATGGCATTTTTACATTTACAAAGCCTGGAGAGTTTAAAAGAGTAAATACTACCGGCGCATTCTTTTTAAATGGTGATGGTGAAGGTAATTTTATAGGTAGAAAAATTAGTGATGAATCGTTTTTTTACTGGGATGGAAGTACACAAACCGAATTACCTAAATTTGACAATCTATTTGATTCCTATTTAGATGCGGATTATAAAGGGCGACTTTGGATACAAATTATAGCACCGTCAAATAAAAAACTAATAATTAGAGGTAATCAACAATGAAAAAATTAAATCGGGTTCTTGAATGAAAATTCGCGAAGCTTACAAAATTACGTTACTTATTAGCTTGATCCTTCTTTTCCAAGCCTGCGATTGGTTTGGCGGTGAAGATGATAAACCACAAGAAAAATCTACTGAATTTGTTTTTACAGTGGATACACTTAAGCAATTCTCCCAATTCCAAGTGAATGATTTGGATGTGATTGATGATACTTCGTTTGTGGTTACCGGTTTTTTTGTGGAAAATGATGAAAATGGAAATACCAAAAATGTATATAATCAGATTTGGTGGGGCAAGAAAAAGGGATATGAGTTTAAAACAGAGAAGATTATTGGCGACAATAACAATGTATATGAATCTACAGCACTTTACTTTTATGAAGGGAACAAAGAATATAGCATTTTTGGTGTAGGTCCATTACTGGCAATACAGCAAAATGGAGCATATAGTTACCATTATTTAGGATCAAATATCAATGGAGACCGACACTATGAACATGCCAAAATAATTCGTCCAGGCGAGTTTTATTTATATGGTCGAAACGGTTCTTTAGTCTATTACAAAGACGGTAGATTCACCAAAATTGATACTGGAACCGATGCCGATTTAAGCCTAAGCACCTATTCACGTGATACTTTACTGATTTGGGGTAAAACGTATTTGAATAATCTAATTGAAGAAACCAATGTATTACTGGCTGTTCAGCAATCTAAGGCAGATACCTTGTATCATTGGGGTGCAGATGTTCCCCTATCTGCACAAGATTTAAAAGCATTGAGTTTTGATGATTCTAATTGGTATTTATACGGAGAATGGAACTTTAATACCCTTAAAAATGATTCCTTAGCCTATTTTCACCAACTCATAACGCTCAGATATTTTTCTGTGCAAACTCCAACCAATGCATTTGGGTATAATGCAGCCAATCTAAAGCTTTTCTTTTGGAATGGTGATGAACCTTTTTATCAAGATCAGTTTATCCTACATGGTTATGTCACACAAGTTTTAAACCTATCCTATCAACAAAATACCGCTGTTATTGCAGGATATGACAGAGGTAATCGATTCATAATTATTAAAGGAGTTCGACAATGAATCACAAACTTTTTTTGTAGTTTTTTTGATTGATTTCACATCTTCTTTCGAATTTTGAATTTGAATCGAAGATATCTCCGCTACGATTCGTTCACGTTTTTTTCTTTGTGATTAGTTCATTTCTCATCTCCGGTCGACATGACTTTTTTTGATCATTTCTCATTTCTCCTTTCTCATTCTAATTGGAAGATATCTCCGCTGCGATTCGTTCACGTTTCTTTCTTTGTGATTAGTTCATTTCTCATCTCCGGTCGACATGACTTTTTTT
>Ga0102814_10003532_pt1 | contig 10160 bp, 10 predicted proteins | sample ColrivemetaGS741_FD_79112 | JGI IMG/M metagenome (GOLD analysis project Ga0102814, IMG submission 79112) | Estuarine microbial communities from the Columbia River estuary - Flood tide ETM metaG S.741 | ecosystem: Environmental > Aquatic > Marine > Intertidal zone > Estuary | place: USA... | reverse complement strand
TATGTTCATTAATTTACCAATTCCATGAGAGATCAATTTAGCTTGTAAATAGATCCTACAAAAGTACTTTTTTCTTTAACAATGTCTTATTAATGGGCTCAAGTATGTTTTAAACATTAACGCCATGTTTAAATATGAGCTAAAAGGATTCGCGCAAAATTTAATGCTATTACTTTTTTAGTCCTTAAGATTCGGTTTCAACTTTAATATAATCAATTATTTTTTGTAAATGTCCAGGAACTGTTTCATTTATCAAGTTCAGTATAAACGAATTAGCTCCGCAGTTTTGAAGATCTAATACTAACATTAAATGGTAATGTTATGTTCAAGCATTCAAAAAATGGGAATGAAAAACGTAAAGTTAATGTATTCCTGATTAGGGTTTTCAAACGAGTCTAGTCAGAGATAAAAGTTGCAAAGAACCGTTCTTTACCAGCGTTTTACTTTTGTAACAGTCTGTTTTTTATTAGGTTTTACTCTAAATGCAGGTTCTCCATAAATTCCAAAAATGCATGGCTTTTTTTCGATATCAGGCAATTTGGTTCGTTTCCATTCCGCAACCGTTTTGGAAATAATAATCTCATCTGGAAGTGTAATTTGGCAGGCAACCAATAAACGAGTTTCATTTTGTAATACCGTAATCGCATCTTTCAATACAGTAAGGTTTCGCTGCGGTGATTCCATAAATAATTCAGTTTGGTCAAATTGAAGAGAAGCTATTTCAAGTTGTTTCAAGTCTTCATTTCTACCTTCGTGATCTCTATTTAAATACCCGTTAAAACGAAATTTTTGCCCATTAAAACCTGATGCCATTAAGGCTAATATCATGGAAGCTGGACCAACTTGTGGAATTACTCGAATTCCTGCTGAGTGAGCTAAGCGAATTAATTGAGAGCCAGGATCTGCAACTCCAGGACAACCAGCTTCTGACATTAGTCCAACAGATTCTCCAGAAAGCAATAAATTAAGCACTTCCATATCTTGCTCAGAATCTTTTTGTTGTTTATTGATTACAATAAAATTCAACTCAAATTCGGTTACAGGATGTTTTATTGATTGGAGAAACTGAATAGACGTTTTTACCTGTTCTACAGCAAAGTATTTCAATTCATGTATAAGAGAAATAACGGAAGATGGTAAACTTTTTTCAGCTGAAACTTTGCCTAAAGGAGTTGGAATTAAATAAAGTATACCACTCATACTAAATCACTTTCGATTGGTTTAGCTTGCTCCCAAGCTCGTTGAACTTGATTGTTTAATAGTTCGGTTGAACTCTGATTGAAAATAAATCGGTTTATTCTAAAACCACCCCATAAAACAGCTAAAAAACTCGAAAAAGTAATCGCCATATTCATTAAAACCATTTTATAGTGAAACTCATAGGTAGGCATGAAAACTATCGGCATAAAACTGCTTTCTTTATAACGAATAGGAATCATAGCTAATTCTTGTAATTGAGCTGCTAATTGTACCGGTAAAGTCATTTTTTTAGTATGATGAACACCTTTATCGTCAGTAAATGAGATATCAATCACACCATTAGACTGAGCTTGCATGTTCTTAATCTTTAGATAATCTACTCTAGAAATTAGAGACACTCCGTCTTTATTTGTGGATTGAATTCCGATATAGGTCAATAATTCATAAGAACTTAAAAAAAGTAAATAAATTGGAATTAACCAGTACAATAGCAGCAGTTTTTTCATGCAAATTCAGGTGTTCGTTGTTTAATTAATGAAAGAATCATGTTTGAAATTTCGCTTACACTTAGCAAAGAGTTATTGAAAGTTGCCGTGTATAACATCGGATTCCGAATATCGGCACCCGTAAATTGTCTCACGAAATGTACACGTTTTTCGTCACGTTCTTTTACCAATACTTTAGCTTCATTTAGAGAATAGCCCATTCCAATCACTCGTTGAATTCTAAACTCTTCTGAACCAATTAGTCTAAAGTGATACGCATATTTAGAATCTCTAGTGAGAACTGACGCTGCAGCACCTACAATTATAACATGGCCGGAAGTGGATAAAACTTTAACACTTTTAGCCATTTTCCTAAATAGCATATAGTCTGTTGGTTTATCAGCTAATGAAGCGTCGAGATATTGAGTAAAAACACTTCTTGTTTCATTTGGAATGGTTTCCCATAAGCTAGTTGATATTTCTTCATTTGTGGAAATTTCGCGTATAGCATCATGGCCAAATACATTCCATGGATTCATCTCTGTAGTTAACAATTCTGATAGTCGTTTAGCAAGTGGATATCCCTCACAGCCAAACTCTCTAGAAATTGTTATAAAGGGTTTCGGTGTTATTCTCATCGATTGAAGTTCCCTTTGTAAATGCTGTAATTGATGTGCTAAAACAGCATCCATTTTATCAGTTAAGTATTCTTTCATAGAATCTCCTTTTTATTCGGATACAATTAACTTAAATATACACTTACAGCACAAGGTTTACTAAGATTATTCAAACTTCTTCAATTTTCAGATACAAATGAGAGCTATTTCAAACTGTAGTAGAAAGTACAAAATGACTAAAAATTGTATACGATTAAATCGATTAGAAGAACGAAACCGGAAATTATTACACAGAAGTAATTATCAGTGTTTAACAAGATAATTCTTCAAACGTGTCTTTTATAACTTAATTTGTTCTCTCGGGCTTAATGCCAAGTGATCGGTCTCTTAATTCAGAATCCCAAGATATACGTCTTTGATAATCAAGATTTATAAACTTACTTGACATGTGAAACCAAAACGCAATCGGAATTCGGTCAAAAATTACTGTTTGAATTAAAGTGTCGTTGCGTTCTTGTGCAGCTGCTATATCAATTCCTGAGGAGAGAGCCATTCTACTTTCAAAAATTCCTGCATAAAAATGGAACCAATGTTTTATTGAACGATCAGCCATCGGCCAGGATAAAATATCCAAAAAGGCTTGCTTGGTTTGTTTTGAAACCTCATTTGATTTCAAAAAAGTACGAATCATATTCGTTAAATCAATTGGAGTTGCTTTAGTATATAAAGCATACGATTTTTTCTCTTGAAGAAATGAAATTCCCATTTGGTGCTCTGTAAATATGTCTTGAACTTTTTTGCGAAACCCAGAATTATGTACAAACGAATGAGTCGACAGATAAACATTATTAACTAAGATTGAATCAGAGCTACTTAATTCTGTATAAATCGCTTCAAATGGTTTATTCTGAACAATAGGATGAATTTGAATTGCAATTCCACTGTAAGGCAATAATTGTAAAGGAGCAGTATAACCAAATTGTTGAGCAGTTTCTTGAATAGCATCATTGCCAAAGCGCATTAATAAATAATCGTAAATAGCTTGACTATTATATTCAGTCATAACAGGTAATAACTCTTTGAGCTGAAGTTTACCACCGTTTTCTTGCATTTTACTGCGAAGCATATTCATGGATTTTTCATGAATTGACCTGTACACATTTGGAACAAAATAGGCATCAACCGAATCAATATTAACGGATGAAGTTGCAAGATCAGGAACTTTGTCAAATTTGTTTAGAGCGTGAATGGTTAAGAAAACAGAACTTAAAGCTCCAAGAGGTCTTGGTACATCAGCATTAATTTGTATTTCAACTTTACCTGTTTGTAGCTCACTAGAATAAACAGAAACCATTTCAGGTGATTCTGCAATGTAATCGGCTAGACCGCCTAAGGAATATGTTTTTTCAACTAGCTCTTTTCCTTCTGTAAGGCCGTCTGAGTTTTCGAAAACAGTAGTAAATTCTTTATAATTCCAACCTATAACGATAGTAAAAATAAGAAGTGCAAAGCCAAGGTAAACACCGGCAAATTTTAAAAATTTCATTAAAACATATTGAGTTTAAAAAAGTAAAGATACGGCTTTAAGCAGGTAATTATTCCCATTATTTAACTGAATTATTCATTGCTTCAAATAACTTGTTTTAAAAGAATGAAAACCATTGAACCAGGTGTTTACTTAATCGATAGACTGAGACTCTCGAAGCTCAAATGGATATTTTTTTTGGTAAAAATCTTACTTAGATGATAATTCTTACGGTACAAATGTGATTTAACGCTGAATTAAACCATTTCAGAATAGTGCAATTAGGTTATATAAACACACTCAAACTAGGTGTTTTAAAGGATTCTACTAAGGAGGTAATTATATTTACGAAGAAAAGCGTTTTTCTACGATATTAAAACTCAAAATTTGGTAACATTGAAGCATGAAAGAATTTGTTGTTGTAAATCATAAAGAAGTTCATTTACAAACTTATATCTGGGAACCAACTTATGAAACAAATAAAGCTATTTTATTAGTTCACTCTTACGGTGATAATTGTTATCGATACGATTGGTTAGCCTCAGAGTTAGTAAAGCAGGGTTATGTTGTATGTGCTTACGATATGGTTGCACATGGCAGATCTGGTGGGCTTAGAGCTAAGTGGATCTCTCTTGATGACTTATTAGCAGATTTAAAATTGATGATTGATTGGTTCAAAAGTCAAGTAAATGCTACGTATTGGTTTGGATTAGGAATGGGATTTGGGGCAAATTTATTAGCTGTTAATCAATTAGAAACACCTCAAATTTTCTTTTCTGGGCACTGCCTTTGGGCTCCAATCGTAAAACTTTCAACACGATTTCCAAAAGTTATTTTAGATTCCATTTTGTATGTGAACTCGTTTACCTCGCATTTAAATGTATTGACCTTGCAAGCGAATATGTTAGCTGCAAACACTGAAAAATTATATTCTGAAATTCCTGATTGGGATGATGATTATGGCAAAGTTTCGGCAAAAACGGCAGGTATTGTTATAAACTCGGGAAAAACAATTTTAAAAAACTGGGATAAATTATCTAATCCAATTTGGGTAGGATGGGGTAAAAATGATCAATTAGTTGATGCGGATTGGTTGAGACAATCAGAATCAGACTCATTGGCAAGCACAAAAGAATTTCACGAATTTGAAAACGCATATCATTATTTAGATCATTGTGATATTGGTTTAGAAGTGGTTAATTCAATGAAAACATGGCTAAGAGCGAAAGTTACATCAGTTGAAGTCTTAAATAAATCTGCAGTTTAGTTCTTGTTGAATAATTGTGAGATTTAAATAGAATAAATTAGAATAACAAAAGTGGCAATCCCAATAATCAAACAAAATGCCCCAAGTTTTTGAAAAAAAAGCTCTAGTTTTTTTGAATTTTCCTCCCAATACTGGCAAAATCCTCTCCAATTCACAAGAGTTTTACCAATCACTAAAACCATCGTAAAAATCCAACAGCTGTATAAAATATGCTGAATTTTAAAGGGGAATAAAGCAAAAACAAAACTCAATAAGCCAAATAAAAACAAATATCTAATTATTTTTATAAGTGCAGACGGAGCTTTTTCATCAGAATTGAATTGTTGAAATTTTTTCACATAAAGCGCAGGGGAAAACATAAAGACTACGCCTTGTATAGTAAACACTCCCGATAATATAAAATATCCTAAAAGAAACCACTTATAGGTAAATTGCTCCATTACTAATGAATTAACTCTTTTGGAATGGTGCTTAAAATATGATCGCGTAAAGCATGAAGCATTTTATTTTTTGTGTATAATCTTCCAAAAACAAGTCGAACATGTCTACCTAGTTCTTGGTTGGTGAAAGATCGTATTTGTTCTTTTTTAACAGCTTCAGGCAAAGCTAAACCCGATAAATAGGGTAGAATTGTGCTACCATAGCCTTTGTCAACTACTTTAATAAGCGTTTCTAAATTTCCACTTTCAAAAGAGACTGATCGGTCTCGCTGTGATTTAATTTTTTTACATAAGTCAATACTTTGATCTCTCAAACAGTGTCCTTCGCTTAATAACCACATTTCCTCAGGATTTAGATCATCCATTTCTAAAACGGATTTTTGTAATAATGGATGATTTTGAGAGAAATAAACTTCAAAAGGTTCAAAATAAAGTGGTAAATCTTTGAATTGATTTCCAGGTAAAGGCGTTCCAATAATACCGGCATCAATTTGGTCTTCTTGCAATTTATTTAGTAAATCGCGAGTTAATAACTCTTCAAATATCAACTGAATACCAGGGTATTTTTTGGTAAAAGAGTGCAAAAAACGAGGAATTAAGCTTGATGCAACGGTTGGAATGATTCCAATTCTGAACGTTCCATCCAGTTCATCTTTATTATCGTCAATAATATTTTGAATTTGTGAAGCCTCTTTCAAAATTTGTCTAGCTTGAAGTACAATTTTTGCCCCAACTTCAGTCGGTATAACAGGCTGTTTACTTCTATCAAAAATGAAAACTCCTAGTTCGTCTTCCAATTTTTGAATTTGCATGCTCAATGTGGGTTGTGTCACAAATGATTTTTCCGCAGCTGTAGCAAAATGTCGGTAGGTATCAACAGCTACAATGTATGTTAATTGTGTTAGGGTCATTATACTAGCTTATTACTGTTTTTCAAAAAGTACTACTTTACTAGGTAGGAAAGCAATTAAATATATTATTTTTCTGAAATTTAGTGTTGAATCCACTTTTAGGTTCAAATAAAACTAGTAAAGGAAATATTGTTGTAATTTATATAAATGATTTTCATTAAATTGCACCAATATTGTTTTTAAATAAAGTTAGGTATGCTTCGTTTATTTACGGCTTTGGATTCATCACAAGCTGTTACGAATCAATTATTTGCACTTAAAAAGGAAATGATTGGAGTTCGGTGGTTAAATCCGCAAACCTATCATTGTACATTACTATATATTGGAGATGCAAATGTATATCTATATAGACAAATAAAACAACAGCTTAAGCATATTCATTTTAGACCATTTTCGATAAGAGTGAATAAGTTTGAAATTTTTAACGCTATTAATAATAAACCACATGTATTAGTAGCGTTAGTAGAACCCAATAATTCGCTTGTAGAATTACAGGCAAAAATAAATGATACCATTAGTATGTTTCATCCAAATCTGGAAATGCATTATAGGTATCGAGCTCATCTTAGCATTGCCCGATTGACGAATTGCAACATGTCTGAAGTTCAAGATTGGCTAAATACAAATGAAAACAGTTTTGATCAAACTATTGAAATTGGTCATTTTTCACTTTTTTCATCCCGTTCAACTTCTTCAGGTTCTGTATTTACTAAAATGGAAAATTATGATATGTCTTCATTCTATTTGAACGGACCATCAAACTCATACTAATTTTATTTAGTTCAAAATTACTTTAAAATGAAAAAAAAGCTGGTTTTTATTACGGGTGGTAGCAAAGGAATAGGACTTGAACTTATAAAAGAATTGATAAGAAACGATTACTCTATAATCAATTTTAGTCGGTCACAACTACCCTTAACTCATCAAAATTGTAAACATGTTACTTGCGATCTCTCCCAAGTTGATGCTTTCAAACTATTTGAATCAGAAATAAATGCTTCTATTGATCAGTTTAGAAATACAATTGATGAATGGATTTTAATTAATAATGCTGCGGTATTGGAACCCATAAATCCCGTTGCAAAACTAGCGGATAAATCAGCAATAACAGATCACTTTACTATTAATACGATAAACCCCATTAAATTTTCTGCAAGTTTCATAGCGGCTTTGAGGCTTAAAGAGTCAAAAAAGATGATAATTAATGTGGGTTCAGGCGCTGCAAATCATGCAATTGAAGGCTGGTCTTTATATGGCGCCTCAAAAGCGGCATTACATTATTTCACAGCAACAACCGCTTTAGAACAAAGTCGAGAAGTTTATCCTGTAAAAATGATTTTATTTGATCCAGGTAAAACAGATACAAACATGCAAGCTACTATTCGTTCAGTAAAGGAAGAGAATTTTCCAATAGTTAAAAATTTTCAACTCGCTTTTGAGAATGGTACTCTAAACGATCCAAGGTTATTAGCATTAAACCTAATCAAAAAAATAGTTGCTGATTCTTTAGTACAAGGGGAAATAGTAAGTCATAAAGACTTACTAAATTCGTAATAAATTGGCATAGTCTAGTCCACAATTGAATGCTTTGAAATGCTAAGGTTTCATAAGAATAATAAAAATTGAGTCTTTCACTGCATGGATTTTGAAATCGCTTTGAGTTGTATTCGGTATGTTCAAAACTTTTGCTTAATTACACTATTAATAGAAAAGAACTCAAATTGAATTGATTTGTGCGTTCTTTCAAATAAAAACGGTTCGAAAAATAAATCAAGCTAAGCATTTATCCATCAAAGACTAATAGACTCTAAAGCAATTTATCAAGAGAGTAAAAAAAATAAATATCCAACAAGTTATTATTTTATAGTATTGATATTATTGAAATTAAGCTCAAGTGCAAATTTCATAATTAAATAAATATCTTTTCAAAAAAAAACTGAAAAATTTACTCCATTGAGTAGATTCAAGACTGTATATTTAGCAACAATCTTATGTCAAACTTGAGAATGTCTTTCATTCTCAAGCCATTTTCTTACTTCTGTTTTTAGTCAATTATGCAATTTTCTCACTTACACACTCATACTCAATACTCTCTTCTAGATGGTGCAGCTTCTATTCCAAAATTGTATCAAAAAGCGATTAATGATAAAATGCCCGCTTTGGCAATTACTGATCATGGAAATATGTTCGGTGCTTTTGAGTTTGTAGCACAAGCATACAAGCATAAAAATGATAAAGGTGAGCCCTTAGTAAAACCCATTGTAGGATGTGAGTTTTATATAACTGCAGATCGACACAGAAAAAGTTTTTCAAAAGAAGATAAAGATCCAAGACATCATCAGTTATTTTTAGCTAAAAACGAAATTGGATACAAAAACTTAGTAAAATTAACCTCATTAGGATTTATTGAAGGTCTTTATTCAAAATATCCAAGAATTGATAAAGAGCTTGTTTTACAATATCATGAAGGTCTAATAGCAACGACCTGTTGCCTAGGAGCATTAGTTCCACAAACGATTTTAAACAAAGGGGAAGAAGCTGCAGAAATAGAATTTAAATGGTGGTTAGATCTCTTTGGTGAAGACTATTATATTGAAATTCAACGACATGGAATTGGTGAGCAAGAAACTGTAAATAATACCCTACTGAAATTTGCTAAAAAATATAATGTTAAGGTAATTGCAAGTAACGATAGTCATTATGTTGATCAACAAGATGCGAATGCTCATGATATTTTATTATGTATCAATACAGGTGAAAAACAAAGTACTCCAGGTTTTGACGATTTCGTAAACGATGAATTACAAATTAAAAATCGAAGATTTAAGTTCCCAAATGATCAGTTTTTCTTTAAAACGACTGAGCAAATGGGGCATACTTTTGGTGATATTCCTCAAGCTTTAGATAATACCAACGAAATTGTAGATAAGGTAAAAACGCTAAAGCTTCAGCGTGATATTCTTTTACCAAACTATGTAATTCCACAAAATTTCTTAACTCAAGATGATTATCTATTTCATTTAACTTGGGAAGGGGCAAGAACTCGCTACAGTGAAATGACAACTGAAATTGAAGAGCGAATAAGTTTTGAGTTACATACCATTAGAACAATGGGTTTTGCAGGTTACTTTCTCATTGTATCTGATTTTATTCAAGCTGGTAGAGATTTAGGTGTTTTTGTTGGGCCTGGTCGTGGGTCTGCTGCTGGAAGTGTGGTAGCGTATTGTATTGGGATTACCAATATTGATCCCATGAAATATGGTTTACTGTTTGAGAGATTTTTAAATCCAGACAGAAAGTCAATGCCCGATATTGATACCGACTTTGATGATGAAGGTCGTCAAAAAGTAATTGATTATGTAGTAAAAAAATATGGAAAAAATCAAGTAGCACATATTGTTACCTATGGTACAATGGCTGCTAAAATGAGTATAAAAGATGTTGCTCGTGTAATTGATTTGCCACTTTCTGAATCAAATGCCTTAGCTAAACTTATTCCTGAAAAACCTGGAATAAGTTTGCGCCGTGTGTTACACGCACCTATTACTGATCAGGATAAAAAGTCAGGTGACAGTACAAAATCACTAACTGAAAAAGAAGGCGTTCGAGACGAAGAGATTTCTCACATAAAAGAAATTCGTGCTATTTATGATGATGATACAGATCCACGCTCATCAATTTTAAAAGAAGCCGAGATTTTAGAAGGTTCCGTTCG
>Ga0102814_10003530_pt1 | contig 10167 bp, 8 predicted proteins | sample ColrivemetaGS741_FD_79112 | JGI IMG/M metagenome (GOLD analysis project Ga0102814, IMG submission 79112) | Estuarine microbial communities from the Columbia River estuary - Flood tide ETM metaG S.741 | ecosystem: Environmental > Aquatic > Marine > Intertidal zone > Estuary | place: USA: Columbia... | reverse complement strand
TCTTCATTTTGCCTTAGAGTATGGCAACGTTCCAGTTATGATTTGTGATGAAAAAGGAACAATTTCATTTGCAACCAATACGTTTGAGAAAATATTAGATACTGATCTGGCAAATATTTATCAGAAGCATCTAAAGGTTGTATTATCAAAAAATTTATCTGCAGAAAAATTAAAAAAACTTGAAAATGCCATTTTTAACGGAAAACAGTGGAGTGAAATAATTACAATTTCTTTAATTGATGAACAACCACTTTACTTTGAGTTGAAATTAAATCCTATATTTAATGAAAGCGGTAACATAATAAATTTTGTGATAACCGCCCATGATATTTCTTACTATGTTTTCAAAAACCAGGTTGCTAAGAAATCTGAAAATCAGTTAAAGTCAATTATTAATAATATTTCGGATTTATTAATAATTTTGAAGCAGTCAAACGACTATATCTATTTCGAAAATGGAAATGATGATTTTTTCAAAGCATTTAAATTGGATAAAGACGAAATTGCTCTAAATAGATTTGAGGATGTGCTACCAGAAAAATTAGCAAAGAAAATAGAAATAGAAATTGAAAATCTAAAAGCCAATATGGATTTGCAGTGCCAATTTGATTTTAATAATGGTAGAGAATACTTCAAGGGTAGAATTGTAATTATTGAAGACGAACACTCAAAGGATAAGTTATTTGTAATCAGCCTAAAAGACATTACTGATGAAGAAAAAAAGAAAGAGCAGCTAAACGAGTTATATATAAAAGAGCAACAATTAAATAGATTGAAGACAACATTTTTGCAAAATATGTCTCACGAAATTAGAACTCCTTTCACGGCAATTATGGGGTACTCTGATATAATGGTTGAATGTATTGAGGATAAAGACTATGAGACTGTTGTTGAAATTACGGACTCATTAAAAAGTGTACTGAATAGAGTAATGAACTTGTTCGAAAATATTCTGGAAGTATCAGAAATTGAGACGGGCGAAGTGAATTTGGAAAATGTTTCAATGAATTGTAATCAAATTCTTAAGGCAGTGTTTGATAAAAAAAATGCCGATGCAAAAGCAAAGGGTGTTAGCATTGAACTCGATTTAGAAACACAAGACTATCTGTGTTTAATTGATTGGATTAAGTTTGAAAAAATCATCATAAACTTAGTGGATAATTCGTTAAAATATACCGATAGAGGAAAAATAAAAATTTCTTCAAGAACAACAAATGAATACGTGACTATTACTATATCTGACACTGGGTTGGGAATTAACGAGACTATTATAAATAGATTGTTAGAACCATTTGTGCAAGAAGAACCTGACGGACACCTTCGGAACTACGAGGGAGCAGGCTTAGGTTTGACCATTGCACACGAATATACAAAACTTATGAATGGTGAAATGAATATAAAAAGCTCAAAAAATATTGGAACAGAAATCTTTTTAAATTTTCCTCTACAAGAAAATTACTAAACTTATAAAATGAAAATGACACTTTTAACTTGGGATGAAACATATAGTGTAAACGTCAACTTGATTGATGGTCAACATAAGAAATTATTTAATTTAGCAAATGGATATTCAATTGCCTTAGAGCAGGGAAGATCTAAACTAGCTTTATGCGATTTATTGGATGGATTAGCAAATTATGCGTCTATACATTTTAGTACTGAGGAAAGGTATTTCAATCAATTTAATTATTCTGATAGCGAAGAACACATGCTAGAACATGAAATTTTAAGCAACAAAATTTGTGATTTAAAGTCAAAAATAAAAACTGGAATTAGCGTTGAGAATGATGAAGTAAGTAAGTTCTTAAAAGTCTGGTTAGATACCCACATCAAAGGTACAGACCACAAATACATTGAGTGCTTTAATTCTAATGGGTTAAGGTAATTTATCGTCTTCTATTTTTGGCTGCAGGGAGATCTTTTCTCAGTGATCCAAAAAGAATGGTTTCACCTTTCGGAACAAGTCCACCATCTTTCATTTCCTTTGTAATTGTAAACATTTCAATATCTTCCTTTAATACAAAAGGAATCTCAGTAATAGGCATATACTTTTTGTCAGGTTTTACTTCAAATTTCCCCAAAGAGAAAGTGCCACTTTTCGAAATCAGCCATAATTTAAAGACCATATCAGGTTCCAAGTGGGGCATATTTTGAAGTTGAAGTAACCCATCTCCAGAACCCAATGATAGAAAAACTCTACCAGATTCTTTTGAACCAGCACTTGTCCCTTTTAAGGGTATAATTTCAATATATGAATTATTAAAAAATTCTACAAACTCATTGTTTTTGATTATGAATTCATCTAACCTAGAAATGTCATTACGCAATTTCACAACTTTTGATTCCATTGCTGAATTGGTTTCCTCAAGTAATGAAATTTTACCAGAAAAAGTAAAATATAATAAAATTAGTGCAACTAACAATACTCCAGAAAAAATCCAATGAATTACGTTACCAGGTGATTTTTTTTCTTGCGCTGGAGGAGGAGTTGTATTTAAACGAGTAATGTTTTCTCTTTTTTGTTGTGTAGGTTTTGGGGGACTTGGTTTTGACATAACAGGCAGTGGTATTTCTTCAATAAATGTTTGTCGTGTATGCTCCATTCTTTTTTCAGATACATCAAATACTTTTGTTGATTCATCACGCTTAATAAATTCATCGGTAACATCAATTCTTGTTTCTCTTCTATTTTCAACAACTTTATTTTTTATGTCTTTTTGAATTTGAATTAATTTATTACCAAGTTCATTTTTTAAAGTTTCACTTGGTTTTTCAATATCTAAAATTGTAGGTATTAAAGATATAATATTTTGTAAATCTCCAAGTTCACCTTTAGGCAATTCCCCTTTATTTTCGAGGTAATTTCGGAATTGTTTATAGTTCTCCCTATCCATACAGCCGATGGCGAAAGCACTAATCATTTCTTTTATTGCTGTATCATCTGCCATAATTATTTACCAAGTAAATTTTCTTTAAGTTTATCAAGGGCAACGGTTATTTTAGATCTAACAGTTGGAATAGGTATGTTAAGCTTTTCAGCAATCTGATCTAAAGTTAATCCTTCATAGAACGAAAGCAGTATAACGTATTTTTGTGCTTCTGTTAAATTATCTAGAGCTTCCGAAATTTCAGGTTTCGCTTTAATGGCTGATTTTAAAGAAAGAGAATCTATGCTATCCTCCAGAAGTGGAATAACAAAGAAGTCTTCGTATTTGTCATCCTTAGAAATTTCCCCTTTGTTTCTAACAAATTCAACTGCTTTATTACGAGCAAGAAAAATTAACCAAACATAAACATTACCACTCTTGAAATTAAAAAGATCGATTTTACGCCAAACAATTATAAAGACATCCAACAGTATTTTTTCTGCAGATCTTGTATCTGGCACAATTTTTTTAATTAAAGAAAAAAGAATGGGCGAATATCGTAAATAAAGCTCTTCAAGTGCTTTGGAATCATATTTTACAATATTCTCTAAAATCTCTATGTCTGTAAGTTCTTTATAATTACTCAATGCAACAACATTATGTTTTTTTCAATGAAATAAATGTAATAAACTTAACTGATTAATAAAAGAGTCGAATGGAGAATTTGGATATCACGTTTGAAGGTTAATTTTTAACGATGCAAGTGTGAGTCAAAAAACTAGAATACATCTTGCAAGAATGATAAATAACTAATCAACTATTAAATGATGGGGATAAAACTGTAAAACAATTTTTTAATATGTGTGTGAATTTCTATTTTTACATATTAAAAATTAAGGAGTTTATGAAAAAATATTTGAGTAAAACGGAATTTAAGGAGTATCTAGCAATCACAATTGGGGCTATAATAATGTCCTTGGGTATTGGTGTATTTTTGGTTGATGCAAAGGTGGTTCCTGGTGGAGTTAGCGGTATAGGCATGGCAATCTATTATTTAACCGAAGGTGCAATTCCAGTTGGTCTGTCTGTCTGGATGTTAAATATTCCACTATACATTTGGGGAGTAAAAGTACTTGGCAAGCGTTTTGGATATAGGACGTTTTATGGGTTTTCAGTGAATGCTTTTTTTATCGATTTTTTTCGTGGTGATATTCCTGGGTTTAATAGCATTAGACTTCAAGATTCAGTGACGGTTCAAAATTTATTGGCTAACGATTTTTTATTTATGATTTTAATTGGCGCTGCTTTACTGGGCATTGGTTTGGGAATTGTTTTTAAATTTCAAGGAACTACTGGTGGGACTGATATAATAGCGGCAATTATGCATAAAAAACATCACGTTAAACAAGGGATGGCAATCTTGGTTTTAGATGTAGTGGTAGTTATTATTGCTGGTTTTGCAATCGAATACACATCAGTTTCGACGGATAAGCCAACTTTACTTCTTGTGCTTTATGCGTTGTTTTTAGGTGTGGTTTCTGCCCGTATTATTGATATTATTATTGATGGATTTGACTATGCACGTCAGGCTTATATTGTGTCGGATAAAAGCAATGAAATTGCAAAAAAAATTATGAGTGATTTAAGTAGAGGTGCAACAGCAATTAAAACTCGAGGGTTATACAAAGACATTGATAGAGAGATGATTACAACAATTGTAACACTGAGAGAACTAGGGCATTTAACCGAATTAATAAAGACTATTGATCCAGATGCATTTGTGGTAATAAATAATGTTCATGAAGTTTTAGGTGAAGGATTCAGGCGAAGGATTTAGGCTTAACTAAGGTATCAAAACACTTGATGTGAGATAGAAGGCATTTTCGTACATGCCTCATATCTCACATCTTGTGTATAAAATCTATTTTATGATATCTAACAATTCAACTTCAAAAATTAAAGTTTGGTTTGGCCCAATAGATTCTGGTGCTCTTTGACCATAAGCTAAATCAGCTGGAATATAAAATTCATATTTAGAACCAACTGGCATTAATTGTACTCCTTCAGTCCAACCTTTAATTACTCCTGAAAGAGGAAATTCTATTGGAGTTCCGCGCTTATAAGAAGAGTCAAATTCTTCACCATCAATTAAAGTACCTTTATAGTGCACTTTAACTTTATCAGTGGCTAAAGGTTTTTTACCACTACCAAGAGTAATAACTTTATATTGAAGGCCACTTTCGGTAACTTTAACGCCTTCCTTAGTTTTATTTTCCGCTAAAAACGCTTCACCCTTTGCTAAATTTTCTTCAGCAGCAGCATTAGCTTTAGCTTGCATTTTTTCTGACATCACTTGTTGATATTTTGTTAACACTGCAAGAGCTTGGTCTTCAGTAATTTTAACATCACCTTCTGATGCAACATCAACAAAACCATTTACAAATGCATCATTATTTATATCCATTTCTTGAGCTTTAAAATTACGTGCAATATCTGCCCCAATTGAATAGCTAACACTATCATCAAAGGTTTTAAGTTCAACATCTTTGACGCCTTGGGCACATGCTACAGTAAAGAAAATCATTACAAAAACTACTAGATATTTCATTATTTCTCCTAATAAATTTAAAATTGAAGCGTAAATATAAAGTTATTTATAAAAAGAAGTGAATGTAAAAATTATTGAGGTGATATTTATATGTTTAAAATTAAAAACCCAACTTCGTCATGAAGTCGGGTTTTGTGAATCTTAGTTTGCTTTCCAAACTATTTATCTAATTAAGTTAGTTATTTCTTGTAATAAAGCATCGGCAGTAGTTACCACTCTAGCATTAGCTTGGAAACCACGTTGAGATACAATCATTTTGGTAAATTCTTCAGATAAATCAACGTTTGATTGCTCTAAAGCACCAGATTGAATTGTTGTTGAGGATGATTCTCCAGGCTCTCCAATTCTTGGATCACCAGCGTTTGCAGCAACTTGATACATATTATCTCCTATGCTCATAAGTCCGTTTAAGTTAGTAAAAGTAGCAACCATAACCTGTGCCAATGTTTGCGAAGTTCCGTTAGAGAAAATACCAACGATATTTCCATATTGGTCAATATTTAAGTTTGCTAATGAAGATGCAGCCGAACCATCTTGAGATAATGCGGCAACTTGTGAGCCAAGAGCTGTTTGAGTAATACCATTTGTCCCAGAACCAAAATCTAATTCCATAGCCATCGTGTCGGCGCCGTTTGTTGGCTGAAAGCTAATTACAGGTAAACCAGCAACTAAAGTACTTCCTTGTTTTATTGAGTCAATTGTTCCGTCTTTCTTGAATTTAATAACTCCACTTGGTTCATTTGGTGAAGCTGTTTGCAACTCACCTGTTGATGGGTTTTGCACTTCCCATGACCACGAATTGTTATCAACATGTGAATACTTTACTGTTAATGCATGTGGATTACCAAGAGTATCGTAAACTGTAACTGTACCTGTAATTTCTTCAGGAGATTCACCTTTATCAATTATTGTGTTAATATCGCTTGGCGAGGTATTTCTTGATAGGGCATTAAAGTTCAAATCAAAATCGATGTTTCCACTTTCTCCATTAATGTTCAAAGCAGAAGTTAAGTTCTTAGATGTAGTTGTGTCAAAAGTAAGCACTTGTGAACCAGAAATTGGAGTACTAAGAGCATTGCCATCAGAATCTAAAACTTGATAATTAACTGTATAGACAGAGTTTGTAGCAGGTGAAGTTGTACCATCAAAAGCAGTATTTTCATAATCTAAAACTACTTGATATTCTGTTCCATCACTGCCGTAAATCGTATATGTTTTTTGGTCAGTTCCAGTTGGGTTAGCAATATCATCAGATTTAAAGTTACCACTCATTTCAATTATGTCAGTTTTCAATGTAGGAGAACTACTTTCTAAGTTACCGCCCCAAGCGATGTTTGTTGTTGCTGTTGCAGGTAAACGTAAGTTTTTATCTATTACTATGTCTTGTACAGAGTTACCTGCTGGAATTTCACCAAGACCATTTGCAACTTTACCTTGAACTACAGCACCATTTTGTGGATTTACTAATTTGCCTTCAGCATCAAAAATAAATGCACCAGCTCTTGAATAAAGTTGAGTTCCATTACTTTTTAATACAAAAAGTCCAGGTCCTTGAAGAGCTAAATCAGTTGTGATACCAGTACGTTCAAATGTACCTTGATTCCAGTTTCTGTCAATGGAGTTAATTTTCATACCAAGACCAACTTGCATACTGTTAGTACCGCCAGCACCCTCTTCTGGATTTGTTCCAGATTTGATAAGTTGATTGAAAGTATCACTAAATGTAATTCTTGAACCTTTATAACCAATTGTATTAACATTGGCAATATTGTTACCAATTACATCCATCATTGCTTGATGATTTCTAAGACCGGATACACCGGAGAAAAGTGAATTAAGAAGTGCCATAATAACCTCCTAAGGGTTTTGTTTTAAGTTTGTCGATTCAGCATCAGTCGGTCAGCCAAATCTCGAGCGTCCTTAAAAGGTCCCGCTCTGTATTTATTAGTTAATTAAAAATTATTGTGCGAATACTACGCTATCAATATTTGTAAATACATTTTCGTTTGCATTAGCCAAACTCATAGCTGTTATAACAGTTCTGTTTGGAATGTTCACAACAAATGCGTTATTGTCCATCATTACAAGTGAATCTTTTGCACCTTTTGCTTCAGCCTTTTGAACAGCAGTATTAATTCTTTCCATTTCAAGATCGGTTAAACTAATATCTCGCGATTCAAGCCTTTGCTGTGCGTGCTTCGAAAGTTTTACTTTCGAAATCTCGTTTGAGAATATTTCATCAAAGTGAGATTTTATTCCTTCTGATTTGCTCCCTTGTTGAAACCCACTCTCCTTAGTTATGGGAACAAAAGGAACACTAATTCCGTTTATCATTGCCATTTTATCCGTTTCCTTCCGAACTGTTATTTAAAATTTCCATTACGTCTGCCAAGCTATATTCTATTCCATCTACAATAAGTGTTGTACCATTTTCAGAAAACTTAACTCCATCAATTGTTCCTCTGCCATAAGTGATTGCGTTTATATCTTCTCCTTTAGCATTAGTGGCATTTACCTTATAAGTATATTTACCATTTGGAACTTTTGTACCATTATCATCGGAAAAATCCCACGATAGTTTATGGTCTCCTTCAGAAAAATTTTCTTCATCAACATTAATTGTTCTTATTAATGCACCTTGCTCGTTGTATATCTCAACTGTAACATTTGTGGCTGCCGATGGTAGTTTATATCCAAAGGAAACATCGTCCTGACCAACATTTTGTAGTACTGGCGAGACAAGTTTCACATCATTACCAATTAAAGTAGCCGTTAATGTATTGTTGATTGATTGTGTCAAAAAGTAATTAGCATCAATACTTTGATTAACAGCTTCATTCAGATTTGTCAATTGCTCAAGAGACGTAAACTGTGCTAATTGTGCAGCATACTCAGTTCCATCCATTGGGTCTAGTGGATCTTGATTTTGGAGTTGCGCAATCATTAATTCTAAGAAAGCGTCTTTATCCATTGTATCTCCACCTTTAGCGGAGGGAACGTATGTATTTACTTGATTTTGTACTGATCCTATCATTATTGTCTCCTACGCTATAAAGTCGTATTTATTGTATCCTAATTTTTTATGAACAAATTTCTCTTCAACCTCTGGAATATTAATATCTATTTCATTTCCATTTTTTCTTTTCTGCTTGAAGTACCTGTTGTTTTTGTCTTCAGATTCTGAAAGAGAAACATTTAGTGAATTATATAGAACTCCATTTTGGTTTAAAGTGGATTTCAATCCTTCCATGCTCTGCTGAACAATTTGCTGAGTCATTTCATTATCTACCTTTATTGAAGCAGAGACAACCTTGTTTATAACCTCTAATTTAATTTGAAGTTTACCCAAGTTCTCAGGAGTCAATTGAAACTCTACTGTTTTCTTCTCTCCCTTTAGCATCAAGTTAGAAATTTCTTCTTTAAAGCTTTTTATATCAATCTGCTTATATATAATCTTTTCGTTTACTAGCATTGATTGATTTCTAATTTGATGTCCAACAAAAGATGCTCTTGTTAGTGAATTGTCATGTGCCTTAGTATCACTATTGTTTTGTCTAGTATTTACATTTGATTCATTTTTGATTTTGTTTTCTTCATTAGCTACTGCTTCATTGGAAGATTGCATCTCTTTCGAAAATTCCTTTTTCAAAGAATCATTAAATATCTTCTCAGAACTCACACTGCTTATATTTGCGTTGTTTGCATTTTGGGTGTTGGAAGAGTTGTTGTTAAAACTAGATTTATTTTCTTCGTTAGATTTTCCAATATGCTGAATTTCAGAAGCAAGTTTTTGTGTTATAGATTTCTTAAAATTATCATCACTTTGTCTAAAATCATTTCTTTTCACAGCATCATCGTTAAGTGGAACCACTTTTAATTTTGTAAACTCAGCACTTTCTTTACTTGCATAAATTGATGTTTTTAATAATTCGGGACTATTTTTTTCTGTTTGAATTTTTGTATCAACTAAAAGGCTGTCAGAGCTTTTTTCATTTTTAAGTGTGAAAAGGAACTCAGATTTTAGTATGTCTGATTGCGCTTTGCTAGTTTCACTTGGTAGTATAGTATTTTGTGGTGTGGCTTTCGCTTTGTCAGCTATATTAACTTCGCCAACACCTTTCTTGATGCTAACTCCAGATATTTTTGTGTTATCAACATTAATTGAATTTTCATATATCGCTAACTTGGTTAAAAGTGATTTTAATTCAGTTTTAGCAGGATTTTTGACAACTTCTGTTTTTAACAATTGCTCCAATTCACTAATGTTTATTTTTTCTACTTTAAGTTTGTTAACCAACTCATGTTCAGCAGGATTTAATTTTAATGTTTTTGACAAATCAGATGTCTTTGTTGTGCTGTCCGGATTAACATGAAGTTCCGTTTTGTTTAGTGTGATAAACTCATCAAGTTTTTGAACAACAGACTTTAATTCTGGAGTTGCTGTTGGTTTAACAGCCTCTATTTTCAGTTCACTACTTAACTCAGGAATTGAAATTTTATTTGCGGCTAATTTGTTTACTGCTTCAATTTCTTTTGTAGTAAGATTTAATTTATTTACAATCTCGCTTACATTCAGCTTCTCAATATGTTTAGCTTGAAGTTCAGTTTTATTTAATGCAATAAACTTATCAAGTTTTTGAACAACAGATTTTAATTCTGGAGTAGCACTTGGTTTAGCGGCTTCAATTTTTA
>Ga0102814_10003528_pt1 | contig 10169 bp, 5 predicted proteins | sample ColrivemetaGS741_FD_79112 | JGI IMG/M metagenome (GOLD analysis project Ga0102814, IMG submission 79112) | Estuarine microbial communities from the Columbia River estuary - Flood tide ETM metaG S.741 | ecosystem: Environmental > Aquatic > Marine > Intertidal zone > Estuary | place: USA: Columbia... | reverse complement strand
CTCGAACATTCGCCGATGGCTCGTGACCTGTTACAAGAGCTTTACTGCAATCAACTGCGCATGCAAAGCCTTTACCACCAAGCAGAACCGGCTCCCGCAGAGATTCCAGCGCCGCAACCACAGGCCCCCCGACAGTTGTTAGAGACACTGATCAGTGACCTACTCCCCTTGGCGCGCCAACAGCGACGTCTGCTCGACTACCGCTGTGCCCCTGAGTTACCCGAACGGCTTAAACTATCAAGCGCCTCTTGTCTGCAACTCTGGCTGGCATTGCTAGACCACTGCCTGTCTGTCGACGCTGGCCCCGACTTGCGCCTACATCTTGAATATCACCCCCAGCAGCATCAGTTGGAGCTGCGCATCGAAGGGGAACAGCCACTGCAACAAGCTCGTGTTCAGCCGGCCCGACAAACGCTCTGGAATAGTGTTGGCCGGCGCTACTGCGACAATCTGGCACAGCGCCAAGGCGGGGCGCTCAAAGTATTGGCGGACGATGCTGACAAGGTGATGCTCATCTGCACCATTGTTGCCGAGCCCTGCGAGGCGTAGCAGGATGCTCAGCCTGAAAAAACTCAATGTGCTAGCGTTGATGTTACTGCTCATCCCTAGCGGGTGGCTCCTCGCCGACGGCAGTCAGACCGCGGCCTCACCCTTGAAGATACTGATGGTGCTCTGGCGTGGGGAAACCGCCGCCGAGCAAGGCTTTATAGATGAGCTGCAACAGCAGCACGTAAACCTTGAAATCACGCGCATCAATGCCAACCAGGATCGCAACCGTCTCGCCGAACACCTCTGGAAGCTGGCGCCCAGCATCGAGCAGTTTGATACGATTTACAGCTTCGGCACTACGGCGTCGGTAATGACTAAAACCATCATCAGAGGCCGAGCGCCGCAGTTATACAGCATGGTCTCCAACCCCTCCGAAGCCGGTCTTTCGCCTGACAACCCGGAAAGCCCGCCTTTAACGGGATCTACCGATGCGATTCCGGCCCGACTGAAACTAGACATCGCTCGCCAGTTATTCGATATACAAAGCATCGGTTTTCTATTCAATTCCCGAGAGCAGAATGCGCGCGTGCAACTTGAAGAGCTGGAGCAACTCTGCGAAGAACTGGGTATCCGGCTGCAGATTCTGAGGGTCGCTCCCAACTCAGAGAGTCTGGAGAACCAATTGGCTCGCCTACAAGCCGGTAACATAGAGATCGATACCCTCTACCTACCCAGCGACAGCTATATTATCAGCCAGTCGAAAGTCATTATGACGGCGCTCAAACAAACGCCTTATAAGGTAATTGGTGCCACAGAGTCATCCGTTCGTGACGGTGCTTTATTGGCGATCGCCCCCGACTACCACGCTCTGGGCCGCGACTTAGCTCAACGCCTAGTGGCGCTAAAGGCCAGTCACTTTCGCAGCCATTTAGCCCCCATTACCGTCGAAAACCCGCGAATCATCTATAACGAAGCCACGAGGTTGCGTCTGAACATACAAATACCTGAGGCACTAGCAGGTAAAATGGAGCCGATTCAGTAATTAACGTAGACGTTTCAACACTGCAGATGGGCAGATAACGACCGGCAGGCGCCTGGATTTGATCTCCAGACAATTTTTGGGAGAAAACATGAAACTCATCACCCGTTCAGCCTTTGATGCACTACGCCTCAACGACCAACATGAATACGATACAGACGCTAGCGGCGATACCCAGATTGTCAGGATTTATCGCGACGGTCAGTTGATCGCCAAGAAAAAAACTCAGAAAAAATCAGTACGCTATTTTGGGGTAGCGGGTTATGAGAAATACCTCACAGACAGAGAGGCATAACCCCCTGTCACCCCGCCTCTGGCTTCAGAGCCCCAAGACAGAAAACGGGTCCCCTACGGGACCCGAAAACCCTAGTTTGATGACGCGATAGAGGCTTGTGATAACTCCAGCAGCTCACGCAACGCTACCGAAAAGATGGCGCAATCACGCACTTTAGCCGTGCGTATCTCGTCGAGCATCTCTTTCCAACGCCGCACAGGCAGCGCATGCAGCGCTAACCATTGCGTAACCTGCTCCAATTCATCGTCAGTCGCTTCGCTGTTTAGGACTTTACTGGTCAGATTACGCTGCTGACTGTTGAGATCATCTCGGTAGCTATCACAGGCAAGTGATTGCCAGTGACTCTTGGCCTCAAAAGACCGCACCTGTTGATCGAACCAATGCAGTTGCAGATGATCGCCGAGACTGAAATACACCCGTGCCACCCTTTCCACAGGTTGCCCGGTCTGTTCTGCGACCTGAATAATACCCAGCAAAGAAAACAGACTATCCGCACTCGCACCCGCTGAAGCCAAGTTTTCGGGCATTCCTGCTGCCACTAACTGACCATGCTTGCGTTGCCAGTCCTCAAGTCGGCTGCCTTGAATTAACTCGACAATTTTTGGCATCAATTGCTGGATACCATCGTGGTAACGTTCTATGCAAGCGGCAACATTCAAATCGTAGCGGTGGTTACGCAAGAACCAGTAACTGGCACGTCGAACCAAGCGCTGCAGATCGCTCATAATCCGGGTCTGCTCGGCGACGGCGACCTGAGTGTCCAGAGACTCGATATCGCCCCAGAGCTTGTCCATATCGAACACATCCCGAGCAATAACGTAGGCAGCGGCAATATCATCATAGCCAGCACCAGTCGCCTGACGTACCACGTGCGGATAGGTGATTCCCATCCTGTTGACGATGCCGTTAGCTAGCTGGTTTGCAATAATTTCTGGCCGCAGCCGATGTTGGCGAACCGCATCCGGAAACTGCTCACTGATTCGAGCCGGGAACGCGCCAGCGACTTCACGGGCTAAATATTCATCGTTAAAGATGCGTGGCGTATTGAGTGCCAGTTTCAGCTCGGCCTTGATGTAAGAGATCAATACCGACAGCTCTGGACGTGTCAGACCTTGGCGATGCAGAATCGAGTCATTATCGGCCAGATACTCCAGCCCTCGATCCAACTTACCGTCAGCTTCAAGGCTGTTGATCAGGCGAAGATATTCATCCAGCTCATGCTTACAGTGTTCTTGTGCCAGACTCAGCGACTGCACCTGGCTGTAGTTATTGGCCAGCACCAGCTCGCTAACGGCATTCGTCATCTCTTTGAGTAGAGCGTTTCGCTGCTTGACGGTCATATCGCCACTGGCAACCACTTCGTTGACTAAAATCTTGATGTTAACTTCATGGTCAGAACAATCGACGCCCCCGGCGTTATCGATGAAGTCGGTGTTACAGGCACCGCCGGTCAAGGCAAACTCTATGCGACCCAGCTGGGTAAAGCCCAAGTTGCCCCCCTCACCCAGCACCTTACAGCGCAGTTCCGAACCGTTGATCCTCAAACTGTCGTTCGCCTTGTCACCGACATCGGCGTGCGTCTCGCTGCTGGCCTTAACGTAAGTTCCAATACCTCCGTTCCATAACAGGTCGGAGGGAGCCTTGAGCAGCGCAGAGATCAGGTCGTTCGGGCTCAAGCTATCCTCTTTGATCTCAAACCGCGCTTTCATCTCTGCTGAAATCGGGATCGATTTAGCCGCCCGGGAAAAGATACCGCCACCCTTAGAGATCAACGTGGCATCGTAATCGCTCCAGGCTGAACGCGGCAGCGCGAACATCCGTTGCCGCTCGACAAAACTCTTGGCGGCGTCAGGATCCGGATCGATAAAGATATGCAGATGGTTAAAGGCTGCGGTCAACTGCGCGTACTCAGAGAGCAGCAGTCCGTTACCGAAAACGTCTCCGGCCATGTCACCAATGCCAACTACGGTAAAGTGCTGCGACTGGGTATCGACACCCAGTTCTCGGAAATGGCGCTTGACCGATTCCCAAGCACCTTTGGCGGTGATGCCCATGCCTTTATGGTCATAGCCTTGGCTACCACCCGAAGCAAAGGCATCACCCAGCCAGAAACCATACTCGTCGGCAATGGCATTGGCGATATCGGAGAAGGTCGCGGTGCCTTTATCAGCCGCCACCACCAGATAAGGATCATCAGGATCGATGCGCACGACATCCCGAGGCGGGACCACATTACCCTCAACCAGATTGTCTGCCAGATCAAGAAGGCCACGGATAAAGATCTGATAGCAGGCGATACCCTCTGCCTGAATCTCTTCGCGTCCGACCTTGGTGTGCAGATTACGGGCGACAAACCCCCCTTTGGCACCAACCGGGACGATCACCGAATTTTTAACTTGCTGTGCTTTGACCAGACCCAGAACTTCGGTGCGGAAATCCTCCTGCCGGTCAGACCATCGCAGACCTCCACGGGCCACTTTGCCACCCCGTAAATGCACACCCTCAACCCGGGGACAATACACATAGGTCTCAAACATCGGTATCGGACGAGGGATGTTAGGGACCTGACGGGGGCTTAACTTAAAACTAACGTAGTCTTTCGGTTGACCCTGCTCGCCCATTTGGAAATAGTTAGTCCGCAGGGTGGCTTTGATCAGCGCCAACAAGCGCCGCATGATCCTGTCATCGTTAAGGTTATCAACCTGATCTAGCGCATCCAGCACACTTTGCTCAAGACGCTTGGATACCGCCTCACGTTTTTCACTAGCCTGTCTTGCAGGGTCCAGGCGTGCACGAAACAGGGCCACCAACAGTCGAGTGACCTGCAGGTGGCGCGCCAACGCATCGGCGATGTAGGGCTGGCTAGAGTCAAATCGTAACTGACGGTTATAACGGGTATAGGCGCGTAACAGCGTCACTTCGCGCCAGCTCAGATTACCGCCAATCACGAGTCGGTTAAATTCATCGTTTTCAGCCCGACCCTCCCAGATCGCCAAGAAAGCGTCCTGAAATAGCTGCTTCACATCCTGAAGGGCCACCGGCTCGGAGCTGTTATAACTGAGCTTAAAATCATGCAGCCAGAAAATACGTCCATCGCTGCGACGCACCTCATAAGGGTGTTCACCGACGACCCGCATTCCCAGGTTCTCAAGGACAGGGATAATATCGGACAAAATAAGAGGCGTATTTTCATGCAGCACCTTAAACCGCAGCAGTTCACTGGACTCCTCCAGCAGCCGATAAAGGCTCATGGTCAAGGATTTACCCGCTTCGATCTCGGCAAGACGCTGCACATCGTAGACCGCACTACTGGGAGAGAAGTGCTCACGGTAAGCGCTGGGGAAAGCCCCTCGGTACAGACTGGTGTAACGATTTCCCAGCTCTTCGCCACAGCTATCAATCAGAGCATCATGTAAGGCTTCGTCCCAAGCACGAGAGATCTCCACGACCTGAGCTTGCAACGCTTGCAAATCCCACTTGGGACTGAGATCCGGATCGACCCGCATAACAAAATGGGTACGGGCTAGCACAGACTCCGAAAAGTGGGTGGTAAACTCAGTATCCAGAGCACTAAAGTGCTTTTCTAACACCGACTGCACCCGATGGCGCAGGTCGGTACTGTAGATATCACGCGGGGCGTAATAGAGGCAGGAAAAAAACTTACCGCAAGGATCAGGACGCACAAACAATCGCACCTTACGACGTTCCTGCAGGTTAAAGATCCCCAGCGCTGTGTCGAACAGTACATCGGTGGTTGCTAGAAACAGCTCCTCGCGGGGCAGATCTTTAATCACCTGTTGCAACTCTTTACTGCTATGCCCACCGGGCTCAAACCCGGTTCGTGCTATGACTTCTGCCACTTTCAAACGAATCAGTGGAATGGAAGATGGCGCTACATCATAGACGGGTGAGGTATAAAGACCATAGAAACGCTGTTCACCAATCACCTTACCTTTGCTATCAAAGCGTTTCACCACCACCAGATCACGATACACCGGGCGATGGATGCGTGAGCGGTGCGCATCTTTTCCGAACATCAGCGGTACTGGGGTTTCTATGAAACAGCGCTCATTATCGCGTAACTGCTCCAATAATTTCTTCGCTCGTCTTGGCGAGTGAAGCCGAGCCGTCCCCAACTCACTGCCATCAACACGACGAATAGCGACCCCGTCACCCTCTTTACTCAGCGCGACTTCATCGCAGGCCAGAAAGGTAAAATGGTTATCTAGCAGCCACTCTAGGAACGCCTGGGTTTCGGCCACCTCTGCTTTGTCGATCGCTTTGGGTATTTTTTTTAAGCCGGTAATCGTTTGCTTAACTCTATCCAGCATCGCGGGGTAATCTTTGACGGCCGCTCGCACATCGTTAAGCGCATCCTGCAGATCGACTTCGATCTTTAGCAGGGCCTGCTGATCACTACGTCGATCGACCTCAAGATAAATCGCCGATTCACGTCGACAGCTGGGAGTGGCCTTATCGCGATCAATCACTTGCAGCAACTGACCCTTTTCATCGCGTTTAACCGTAATGATCGAATTATGGATCGCGTGAATAGAGAGCCCCTGCCGGTTTAACTCCATCCGCACCGAGTCGACCAGGAATGGCATATCACTGTTAAGGACTTCGATAACCGTATGATTCGAGTGCCAGCCATGTTGTTCAACATCCGGATTGAACACCCGTAGTTTTGCGGTACCAGGGTCCAATTGCTGCATAAAATGCCAGCAGGACAGCGTAGCACCATAGATATTATCCATGCGCCGCTCTTCGAGCTCATCGACTGGCGTGACGTGATAATACAGACGAGAAAAGCGTCCTACCTCCTCGGCGATAGCGGGCTCCAGCTTCGCACTAAACAACTCTGCCAGCTTAGCGAGCAGTGTGTTTTTATGGCTGTTTCTATTATCAAGCTTCATTACCGGATCTCCGATCACGTGACGCGTATTATTTTTGTTTTTAGAGGTAATTAAGAGACCAACGCCGATATCACCCAGCGCTGGTTGTCACTAGGGTTACGGGCGTAATACTAGTACTGAGCATCCAGCGCGTTCTACGACCCGCGATGAATTCGACCCCAATAGCACGTGATCAACCGCATTGCGGTGATGCGCGGTCATAATAATCAGATCCGCATCAATCTTTTTAGCCTGTTTAACGATACGCTCTGCTGGATTGCCCTGATGCACCGACAATTTGCGCCGAACATCCTCCGGCAGCTTGTCATTGGCATAGTCGATCAGGTGTTGATCGACCGCCGCATGTGCCTTCTCAACATCTTTCTTTCTAAAATAGGAGGACACCAGCGGTGAGGTAAATCCTGGGATAACCGTCATCAGATGGATAGTTCCACCTTGTTTATCAATTTCACGCAATCCCAGTTCCAGTGCAGATTGCGAAAACTCCGGCTCTTCTAGGTCAACGGGAATAAGAATCTCTTTAAACATAATGCATCCTTTGCCGGAAACGCCGGCTCGTCAAAGCCGGCTGCACCCTGTGCAGCCGGAGATGATTACTGGGCAGCGGCGGCTCGAGCTTTGACTTCCGCATCGGGGTCACGACGTCGACGCTGCATCACTACAATAGGAACTAATAACAGTAGTGCAGGAATAAAGATCAACTCCTTCCAAGGTTGATTCTGCGGGACTTCAACCGAGGTAATCACCTGATCAAACGCCAGTCCCACTGCCTCTGCCCGACTACCGAAGCCAACATTATCAACGACCACTTTGTCACCGCTATTCAGCAACTCTAGGCCAACGCCGACCAATCGATCCTCAGTATTTGAGCCCTCACCCAAAGCCAGCAAGGAAACAAAGCTGCGGTGATTACCCACTGCATCCTCACCATCAATGTGCAAACGCAGCTCAGCTCCGGCCGGAATATCCAGCGTACCACTGGTCAACTGGCTCGCAGCAACCACCTGATACGGAGGCGAAATCATGTCCATCCAGAAACCCGGGCGGAACAATGAGAACGCGATCAAAATCAACAGGGCGGTTTCATAAAACTTATTTTTAGAGATGAAATAGCCTTGTGTCGCCGCGGTAAACAACAAAATGGCAGCCGTTGCTATCACAAAGACCATAATCCCGTGAATCCAGTCCACACCTATCAACAGCAGGTCGGTGTTGAAGATAAACAGGAACGGCAAGATAGCGGTTCGCATACTGTAGAAGAACGCCACAAAACCGGTTCGGATCGGATCGCCGCCAGATACTGCTGCCGCAGCAAATGAGGCCAGCCCCACCGGTGGAGTGACATCGGCCATGATGCCGAAATAGAACACGAACAGGTGTACGGCGATCAACGGAACGATCAATCCAGACTCCTGACCCAGGGTGACGATAACCGGCGCCAATAGCGACGAGACCACGATGTAGTTAGCCGTGGTCGGCAACCCCATACCCAGGATCAAACTGAGTACTGCGGTGAGGATCAGCATCAACAGCAGGTTGCCCATCGACAGTACCTCAACCAGATCGGCCAATACCGAACCCACGCCGGTCTGTGATACCACACCCACAATGATACCGGCGGTTGCCGTTGCGATACCGATGCCGATCATGTTACGCGCACCGACAATCAAACCATCAATCAGCTGATTAAAGCCACGCCGAAGTTGATGCGCCAGGTCGTCTTCGTTACGGAAAAAGGCAAACAGCGCTTTCTGGGTAATCAGAATAAACATCATCAATACCGAGGCCCAAAACGCAGACAACCCGGGAGAGAGCCGTTCGACCATCAAACACCAAACCAGCACAACGACAGGCAGGATAAAGTGCAGACCCGACTTAACGGTGGGACCGACTTCGGGTAACTCGACCGCTTCAGAATTCGGATCGTCCAGTTCCAGATCGGGGTACTTGGAAGAAAAACGTACCAGCATGATATAAACGGCGGTAAGGATCACAGCAATGAGTGGACTAGCGTATTCACCGAATACGGGCTTGATCCAGCCGATACCGTAATAGACGATCATCGACAGCACCGCTGTTGCCAAAAAGCCGATCAGGATGCCAGCAAGCCGCTGCAACCAGGGCTTGGCAACACCACGGCGTGGCAAACCATACATGTTCTGTTTTAGCGCTTCTAAATGCACGATATAGACCAGCGCGATATAGGAGATCAACGCTGGCAAAAAGGCGTGTTTGATCACCTCAACATAGGAGATGCCAACATACTCAACCATCAGAAAGGCTGCAGCCCCCATGACGGGCGGCATGATCTGACCGTTAACGGAAGAGGCCACCTCGACGGCGCCGGCTTTCTCGGCGCTAAAGCCGACCCGGCGCATCATCGGAATGGTAAAGGTACCGGTGGTCACTACGTTGGCGATAGAAGAACCCGATATCAGCCCGGTCATCGCCGAAGCCACCACCGCTGCCTTAGCCGGACCGCCACGCAGGTGACCCAACAACGAGAATGCCACTTTAATAAAGTAGTTACCGGCCCCTGCCTTATCCAGCAGCGCTCCAAATAGCACGAACAGGAACACGAAGCTGGTGGAAACGCCCAAAGCGATACCAAACACCCCTTCGGTAGTGATCCACTGATGGTTAACGACCTGCCTCAGATTCGCGCCTTTGTGGGCGATAATCTCCGGCATATAAGGACCGGCAAAGGTGTAAAGCAAAAACAGCCCGGCTACCACCACCAAGGGCGGCCCCAGTGCACGTCGGGTCGCCTCGAGCAGTAAAATACAACCTATTACCGCGACCACCAGATCCTGAGTGATTGGCGAACCGGGACGGTCGGAGATCTGCACATAAAAGATAAACAGGTAGGCTGCAGAAAACGCGCCCAACACAGCCATGATCATATCGACCGTTGGCACCCGCTCGCGCGGTGAGCCGCCAAAGGCGGGGTAGGCCATGAAGGCCAAGAACACGGCAATCGCCAAGTGAATCGAACGGGCTTCGGTGTCGTTAAAAACTCCAAAGCTACCGATTAACGGCCAATCGTAAAAAGGTAAAGGCGATGCGATCCACAATTGAAATAGGGACCAGCACAATGCAGTCCCAAGCAGCAATATTCGTTGAACACCTTGTGGATCCCGGGCACCATTATCGGTAGACGCCACCAGATCCTGAAGCTCTGAATCGCTGAGTTTGGTATCTTCTTTTGACTTTGTATCAGTCATAAAGCACTCCGGTTCAATACAGCAGGCGTTTCGGATACACCCGATATACCGTCAAGGTCGTCGCAAGACAGCGACTGATCTTACAGCGCAGAGTTCAACAGAACCCTGCGTCGTATCGGTTTCTCATTAACCGCCGGGGATTACATCCAGCCACGTTCTTTGTAGTAACGTACCGCACCGTCATGCAGTGGCGCAGACAGGTTGTT
>Ga0102814_10003525_pt1 | contig 10173 bp, 8 predicted proteins | sample ColrivemetaGS741_FD_79112 | JGI IMG/M metagenome (GOLD analysis project Ga0102814, IMG submission 79112) | Estuarine microbial communities from the Columbia River estuary - Flood tide ETM metaG S.741 | ecosystem: Environmental > Aquatic > Marine > Intertidal zone > Estuary | place: USA: Columbia... | reverse complement strand
GTCTGAAGCCGAACCCCAAATAAATGTCCCCCATACGCCTGTCCCCCAAGCATCGCCAGACGTAACCGCTGCGGCTGCGGCTTGCACAAACGCGCCCACCTGATAATCGCCAAAGCAAGCCAAGCCGATAGCCTGCTCGGTGCCTGCCAGCCCACGGAATCGGGCATGAACCGCAAACTTCTGCGCTATGTTTTGTTCTGCGAACTTAGGAACCCACAGGCCCGCATATGCCGACGTTGTATCGGTGCCGCCATCTTCAGCTTGCCAAATAATAGCATCAGCATCGCCAAAATATAAATCATCAACATGAACTACCGACGTTTGCACGTCCCATCCAGTATACCTGCACCAAGCGCCGGTTCTGGCATTTGCAACGAATGCAATATCGCCACCAGAAGATGTATTCGGCAAACCGATCAAAAGCAGGGTTTGCGATGTCCAAAGCGTCACGCTAAACGGAAAAGACGCCGAGCGGTTTGCAATAACGCTTTTCCATGCGGTTTCAATTGGGTATGTAATCGCCACGGCCTGCAATGCGCCCCGGTCTTTGCGCAGCGCTTCTGATACCGGGACAATGCCGTCCTCGGTCATAATGGCCAAATCGCCGCCCGCTTTGAAAGTGCAATTCTTGTTGAGCGGTTTGCTGATCCGGTAAACGCCTTGCAATAGAAAATCAGCGCCGGGGTCTGTGCCGTTATAAACAGCGATTTCGCCCTCTGTCGTCACGAATATAATCACGTCGTCAAGCCCGTTGCCGCTATCTAGCGACCAAGTTGCACCGAACAGCACCGAGCCGCCCATCGTGAAAACACCAGCCAGCGGAAATTCAGTTGCCGCGCCTGAAATGGAATCCGTCGGCAAATACCACGCCGATTGCGTTCCAGCCTCAACAAACCAAAGTTTGTGCTTGAATGCCCACACTTGGCTAAGGAGAGACGAGGTTACGCCGGTGATTGATGGAGCGGACCAATCCGAGCCGTCGTAATTGCGCACCGTGTCAGCGCCGTTTGCAAGAACAAGATATTCACCCGCCGACGTTGCGAATTGCACGCTGGACCAATCGCCGCTCGACAAGCTAGATACAGCCGCCGTTGGCGATACATCCGGGTCCGCCGGTGTCGTGATGTCATAAATTGCGCTTGCCGATGCAGCGAACATTGATTCCGCCGAGCCTGATTTGTAATTCAGAAGCATTTTACAGGCCGCCGCGATTGTGGCGTGTTTGGTGCGCCCCTTGCGCAATCGCGCGCCCTGCGCCGTTGGGAATATGTTGTCTAGCACCTCGGCCCCGTCCGGCATTGCGCCGATTAGGGATTCATTGCTGATCCATCCGCGCTTAGGTGCTGGGTATGTGGCTGTTTTGGCTTTCAGTGGCATTTAGCTGCTCGGGATATAGTCAGGGACAGGGTAACGCATCGGCTTGCTGCCCGGCCTATCGCCGAAGCTAATTTTATGCGGACCACGAAGGCGGTTAATTGTGCCGCTTAGAATCAATTCATATTCGGTTTTAACGTCGTCATAGGGCAGCCCCTTGCGCTTGCGGAAACGGTAAACGATGCCCGTTTCAACCAAGCGCCGGGGATAAACGCAATAATCTTCTGAATCGCTAAAAACAGACTTTTCAGCATCGCCGGAATCCACCACCCAAACCGACGACACATAAGAAACTGTCACGCTCTCGCCTGTGTCTAATGTCGGGTAGAATGAAACCGTCCAATTGCCTTCATAGCCTTCAATGCGAAAAAACCGCGAACCGGCGGCGGTTCCGATTTCGTTGATATGCGTCCACTCGCCATCTGAATGCACTGGCACGCCATAGCGGCGCACTGTGGATGTCTCATAGACCGCAAGCGTGTCATCAGCCAAGCGAACGAAGTCTGACGGCAGGGCATAGCTTACACTGCTGCCGTCTCCTGTGATTGTGGTTTGCTTGCCCATAGGGCTAGGCCAGTCAATGCGGCGCTGCAAATCTTCGATAACCTCAAGCATGAAGTCGTCGCGGATTTCCTTTGCCGTGGCCGTGGTTGCAGACAACCAAAGCGACGGGGCAGTCAGGGAGCATTGACGTGCAACGCGGTCTAAAATTTCCGTCACTTTGGTTGGCATTTATGCGGCCTCTGCTTTTGGACGCCCGCGCGGCTTGGCGGGTTCCTTGGGTTTGGTCAGTTCGGCAAGCAGCGCTTTGGCCGCTTCCAATTCTTCGCGCAAGTTGGACACTTCGCCAGCCATTTCAGCAGCGCCGCGACCATCAAGGAATGTCTTTGCCTGTTCGCGCAACGAGCGCAAATCTGGCAGCGGAATTTTGGTAACGGCAGAATCGCCCATTGCGGCCAAATCCTCGACCGACTTGATGCCATGCTGCACCAATACGCGGGCCTGATCCGAATTAACGCCGGCCCATGCCTTGATGGGGATGCCATTTTCTGGAATTTCGCCGCTGGCTTTCCAAGCATTGTAAGCGGGTTCGATAACGGCCCAACGGGCGCGCATATAGTTGATTTTAGCGCCTAGGTTCTGGTTGCCGCCCTCGTCCTGCTCAATAAGCGAGGTCGGGTCCATGTTGGCGATGTAATCAACCGTAACGCTGTTCTGGATGCCGTCACGCGGCCCAAAATAAACGCGGTCGCGCGCTTTGCCGTTTTTGTATACGGTTTCAAAGTTTAGAATAACGATGTCCATTGAGGAGCGTCCTTTGTTGTGGGATAGGGCGGGCCATTACAGCCCGCCCGTTTTATTTAGCGTGGAAAGTTACACGCAATGATTTTTGCCGATGCGTCAATCGCATAAGCGACTACCGCGTCGGTTACAGCGCCAGAAACGTCAAGCGCGCCATCGGTAGAACCTACAGCCGTCAAAGCGTTACCATCAGCACCAGCAGTCAGCGCGATAGAAAGCGTTGCGTTGCCTTTGATCTGCACCCAGCAGTATTCGCCGTCAGCCGGAGCCGATTGCAGAACACCTGCGCCCAAACCAGCCGAATCCGACAAGTCAGAAGTGACAACAGCCACGGCCCCAGCCGATGTCCCTGAAGGCGCGTAATAATACGCAACCTGACCAGAGACAGCAGCCACGGAACCCGCGCCTGTGTCGTATTGGACGAACTTGTAAACCTTGCCAGCCGGGGCGTCGAAAGTGTCGCCCAGCGCCGGAGTTCGTTCGCTTAGCGCAGAGTAGGTCTGCGTCAGTTCAGCACCAATTCCCATGATACTTGCTCCTTATGCTGCGTCAATCAGCACGCCTTGGCGCGACCGATTTGAACAAACTACATTGCCCATCCAATAGACGGGGATGACGATAGCGTCCTGATTCGTCGGGCGTTTTTCAGCGTCCGGCGTCCATTGCGCTTCTTTGTGCTGAACCACATACAGATAGTTGGTATTGAGGAAATACATCTTTTCAGCGGTTGTGCTGAAATTCGTATTGTCGTCAAAAACAACATCTGCGGACTTGTATTTCAGGTTCACAATGCCCTCAGTCGCCGACGAGCTGTCGGTATAGCGGGCGCGGTCAGTAATACCGGCTTCAAACATCGAATACAGGTCATGGCTGGCCACAATCAAATCCGGCGTATCAATGCCGAAAGTCTGCGCCATCCATAGCTTGTTCATCTCGTTTTTCAGCGTTGACGAGGTGTAAGCATCGGTGCCTGTCATTTCACGCACTTGGTTTTGCCAAATGGTGTAGGTCGAGGAGTTGATACCGCCGACAGTGCCGGTGCCTGCGTTCTGGATGATATGCGCCAAGCCGCCAATTTGGTTGGTTAGCGAACCATCAGAAAACAAGTCAATCGAAAACTGGTTGGCAGCGGTGCGGAGCGCGTTGTCTTTGCGGGTCTGCACCAAGTTCAACATGCGCGTTTTGCTGCCCATGTTCATGCGGATTTCTTTGCCGCTGGCCGTGACGTGGAGCGCAACCTGCTTCCAGTCATATTTGACCGTGGTCAGAACATCACTCGCAGCGGTGTTTAGCGATTCATAACCGCCGTAACGCTGGTAAGTGCCGTTCTCGGCATATTCAATCGGCTCGGCAATTTCATAGCCGCCCGAGTAGGACTTGATTTTACCCTTGTCCTTCATGCGCCGCAAAACGGCGTTATGATTTGACACGTTATCAGTGACCTTGGTTCCCCAAGCGCGGTCTGTGGACGTCACCAATTCCGTGAATACTGTGGATGGAGTAGCCATCTGGGGTATTCCTTATTTTTTCATCAACCGGTCATAAGCCGCCGCCATCGCTTCGCGCTCTGACATTGGTTTGGCCCTTGCCGTGGTTGATTTCACGTTAACGGATTTAGCTCTTATCGCCGCCTCTGTGCGTTGAGGGTCAAGTGCCTTTGGTGCCTTTTCAGGGACCGCCGCTTGAGCCTTTAGACCGCGCGCGCTTAGTGCCATGTCGTATGCAGCCTGCAATGTGTCCTGTGGGGAGCGTTGCCCGGTCTGCGTTTGCATCACAGCTTGGATGAAAACTGGCAAATCGGATTCGACCGTCTGCCAGTGTTCTTTGCCCGCCGCGAAGCTGTCAATCACTTGGTTAGTTTCGCGCTGGGCCAATTGCTGCTCAACAATTGATTCAATATTAGCAGGGGGCGGCGCGTTTTGCAATTGTTGCTTTAGTGCCGCGATTTCCTGCTGCATTTGTATGGCTTGGAGTTGCCCGCTGCCCTGCGCGCCGAACCTTGCGGCAAGCTGGGGCATGATGTTTGTCTGCTGCGCCACTTTCAAGAGCGTGCCGAGCGGGTCGCGCATAAGGTTCGCCCGCGTGTGGGCCATCTCGAATACGTCCTTCGCAATCTGGTCAGGCGTCATGTTCGCCAGTTCAGGGAATGATTTAGACGCCCGCTGCACCTCTGCCAAGATGGGCTGCAATGCCTTTTCAGTCCGCCCGGCGTTTGTCAGCCGCGTCATCATTTCTTGCTGCGAGGCGGCGAATGTTTCCCGCACGTCCTTTGGCAAGTCTTTCCAATGATCCGCAATTACTCGTGGAATATATGAAGGCGGCTCGTCGGCGGGTTCGTCGGGCGTTTCGGCTGTTTCTTCTTCGGCTTCCGGCTCGTCGTCGCCTTCATCTTTATCGCCCGCCTTGGCTTTGAATCGGCCCTTTTCGTCGCGGTCCAGTTCTTCAGCTTCGTCGTCTAGCCCTTCGTCAAACTCATCATCTGTATCGAGTTCAACGCCTTCCATCAGCCGGTCATATGCGTCACCTACTGTTTCGCCTTCGTCGTCTGCAATCTGCTGTTCATTCAGGGACATTGCTGGGCCTTTCTTGCCATTTATGCGGTTCGTCTTTGTATCGGTCGCTTACTTGCAAACCGTGTTTCTTTGCGAATTTCGGGTTGCGGATTTCGCCCTTAGTAGGTGAGCCGACTTCGTTTGCCTCAACGCAATTGTGCTTTTTCAGGTTGCCGTAATGCTGGCCCAGTGTGCTGATTTCCTTGCCGGTAATCGGGCAGGCGTAGGGCTTAAAGCTAAGAACCATCGGGATTGCCGGAACGCGCTTGGCCTGCTCTTGGTCAAGCATTGGCGCGCCTGTGGCCTTGTCCACCATTACACCATCGCGAAGAACATAAATGCTCATGTTGCGGACTGCCTTACTTCGATTAAATAAATCTCCCCATCTATCGACGTGGAGTTCTGGTCCGTTGTGCAAGTGAGCCAAATGACATCTGTAGGGTTTAGCAGCAGGGGCGGGGTGTATTCGCGCACTAAATCGCTGGTCACAGATAAATCGGCCTTGATTCGTCGCATTTTATAAACCGCGTTTGTGCCGCCGGGATTCCATACATTCAGCGTCACGGTAATTCGCGGCTGCGTTCCACTCGCAAACCTAACGCCGTTTATCGTAATGCGACGGATGACCGCTTGATGCCCTGCCTGAACATGAAATATCAATTGCTGGGTTACTGATGCCAAGGCCGGTATGTAAGCCATGACGGCCCCGCCCGTTGTGGCCGTTATTGTAATGTTCCCGACGTTTGCCTTAGACGTTCCGGCAGACAAAACAATAACGCGATTGATACCAAGCCAAGCCGAAGTTGTGACGACATTAGTTGTTCCATTCATTGTGACCACCTCAGTGGCCGCAACTCGGCTTCCATTTATGCCACTTATCAGGATCGTTCTTGCCCCGACGCCAGCCGGGTCGCCATCGTCGGACGTGCTAGAGGATACAACCGTCAACGTCGTTGTTGTGGACCTAGGCGTGAATGTCCCGCCAAAACTCGCAATGACTTCAGTTCCAATCGAAACATCCTCATTGTATCCGAATTTCAAATTGGCGGCATGACCTTGGCGAAGTCCTAGTGCAACCTCGTCATCATAGCTTGTCGGCCTAACAACCGTTGCATCATAGTCCCTGGAGACTGCACCATCCAATGGTATATTTAGATTGTTTTTGACGCCCATAAGCGCCTGCATTCGGAAATAGCTTTGCGCGACTGCCCCGTTTGTGTAAACAACCCGGAAATATCGCCGCGCAGCCGTAAACCTATGTGGCGGGTTAATAAGTCCTGTGCGATAATATCGCGTTATTGTTGAATCGGCATTCACAGCATCGGGCGAAAACTGAACCGCATAGCTTCCGTTCTGATCTGTTGAAACCGCGACCACAACGCTATCATGCTCGGTTACGTCAACCCATTCGCCTGTGAAAACGCCATCAGCGTCTAGGGCGTCGTTGCTGCTATTGTAGCTGTCAACAAAGCCGTGAAGTGCCCCGTCGCCGCTATATGCGCTCCGTATTGCCATCATTCATTCCCAATCTTAACGGGGCGATTCTGTTCGCGCTCAATGTCAATCTCGTCTTGCGCTTGTTGCGCCTTGATAACCAAGTCAGCTTCTTTCAACCGCAAATCGGCGTATTTCAATTCCAAATCGGCGTTTTTCATTTGCGCGTCAACGGTTTTGAATTCTTTGGCGTCCGCAAGCTGCTGTTGCTTCAACTGCAATTCCGCGCCCTTCAACTGCATTTCGGCTTTGGACTTCTCAACGTCCAATTGGAACCGCTGCATATCCATCTTGGCTTTTTGCATCTCGGCCTGCATCTTAGCCTGCATTTCCGCTTGCTTGGCTTGCATCTCGGCCTGCATGGCCTGCTGGGCTTGCTGTGCCTCTTGCTGGGCGGCCTGCTGCTCTGGCGTTGGGCCTTCCTGCTGTTTGGATTTATCAAGCGCCCCGGCCATTTCCTCTAGCGCTTCCTGCGCCTGCTTGCCCAAGTTAAACTGATTTGCAAATGTCTGGTATAGCCGCATAATCGGCCCGCCCAATTCCGGCTTGGCCTGAACAATCGGCCCCATCGTGCCAAAGAATTGCGCCGTGCCGTTTAGAAAGCCTTCCATTTCGCCCTTCATGCGGGACAAGTCAGAACGCACCGTGGAATCGCTTTCAATGTCAATGCGGTATTGCTTAATGCCGCCCGCCATAATCTGCTCAAATTCTGGCCCGACTTCCGCGCCGGTGATTTCCTGAATACGCGCCGCGCTGAAATTGTTCGCAATGACTTCAACCGTCAATACAAACAAATCCCGCACATGACGTTCAACGAGCCGTTGCGCCTTTTTAACCCGCAGCGCACCCCATTGCGTTTTGATCTGCTGCGCCGTTGCGGTTTCGCTGGTTTTGCTGGCCCCGCGAACAATGTCGCTAATGCCGGTGATTTCATAGATAAGCTGCTTGATCTGGTCGCGGGCCATATACAATTCGCGCAGAACCGTAATCGCCTTTTCAAAGGGCCACCACATAATGGCCTTATCAATGCCGCCTGTCGCGATAAGCGATTCCAGATTGCCGATTGGAACAAGTTCGTTATCGTCGGCGTTTGCCAGCGCGTCTAGGTCTGAGGCGTCACCAATGATGATGCCCTTGACCTTCAGCCCTGAAATAATCGCCTGAATGCGCTTTGTCACGCGGTCCAGTTCCTCGGCCTGCGCGCGGTAAACGCGATACGGGCAAATAGGCATACGCTTGCCTGCAACCTCGATAACCTGCATTGGCTTGGGAATTGGAAAGAACCCAGAAAGCCCGAGCGGATCAGCAACGCGCTTTAGTTCCTTGCCGTCGTTTTCGCGGATGAAAATAACGTCGCGGTCATCTTTGCACCAGACTTCCCAAACGATCGTCGCGTCATCTTCGCTGTCGTATTCCCCATCTTTCTCTGGGCTGTCCTCGTCCTCTAAGCCCATTTCCTCAAGCGCGTCATCTGATAGCGTGTGCTTGAATGCCACCCAAGGAATATCAGCGAACCGCGAGGCCGGGCCTTCAGCGTAATCGCGCCATGATACAGCTTTATAAACAACCCGCTCGTTTATCAGCATCGTCTCTGTGGTTGTTGTGATAACCTGATCGCCAAATTCGTTCAGCGTGATTTCTTGAAACTCTTGCGTTTCCTCGTCGGCTTCAAACGTCACGCGAACCATGCCACGCCCTGCCGAGATAACGTCAACTGTTGCCGCCTCAACCTCAATATCTAGCGCGTTGTCGTCAATCTGCGCTGCAACGGCCTTCTCTAGAATGCCAGCAACAATGCGCCCCACTTGGTCCGTTTCGACCTTTGCGCGGATGTCAGGAACAGGCGTTGAATTGTAAATGGCCGGGACGATGGTTTCCACATTGCTGTGGTGAATGTTGAAGTCAGGCACTTCGCCGTTTGCGTCTGGGTCCGACCCGGCGGTGTAAGCCGTTTCTGCCATTTCAGCGTCATCGCGCCAATTCTTTTCGCGCTCTTGCGCCTGCTTAATCATTGACGCCCATTTGCGTCCAGATTCGCGGGCTTCGTTATCTGATTCCATTATCACAGCCCTTTTCGGCGCTTGCGGGCAATCATGTCTTTGATTGCTTCATCTATGCTAACGTTGGATGTCAGAAGGCCGCTAGGCGATGCTGTGTATTCAATCGGCTTTTTATCAGGTTTTTTAACCGTTGTCACCTCATCACGCCAACACAACCCCAAGTAACGCCAAGCGGACCCGGTATGTTCCGACCAATCCTTAACTGGATTCTCGCGGAATGTTTTCATTCCGTCATCCCATTCGCGGCGATAGTTCTTTAATCCGTCAATGCCCGTCTCACATTTTACCGCGTCAAACCGGGCCGCGTTGATAGCCATGCGCCCGGCCTGCTGGCCATCGGCAACGGATACCATCGGAATGCGTTTGGGCTTGCGCTTGTTTTCGCGCAGCCGTTCAATGCGGGTTTTGCTCTGGCCCCATTCTGTGCGCAGGATGTCATGCGGCACATAATCGTGTCCATGATAACCGCGCGCGTCTAACTCTCGGCACCAGTCGTCTAAATCTTCGCTTTCGGGCTGGTAAAAATCCACAATACGCAATTCGCCGTTCACCACCTGAAAGCACCATATTGGATTGTTGACCGCCTTACCCAAATCCCAGACAGTATTTACAGGGTATTTTTCGTCAATCGGCACATCTGTTATCCGCCCCTCGCGCTCGGCCTTGGACATTTCGGCACCGAAGTATGCGCCGACCATCGCTCCGGCGAAGCTGCACAGGTATTCCTGCTCAAAATGCGCTAGGCCAAAATCTATGCCGTATAGGCTTTGATATTCAAGCAGGCTTTCCGCCAGCGCCTCGGTCGTCAATGCGCCGGTGTCCTCTGCCGTGGATATTTCAGCGAACCAGTTGGGATTGCCTGCCGCCATGTCATACATCCGCTTGGCGTGGTTGTTTCCGCGTGGCGTGGTGATAAACGCGGCCCAGCCGTTGTTCTCCTCAACCATCGGCCTGTGATAGCCCCATGCGCTGGGGTTGGCCAATGCCCATTCCGAATAGACAATGCCCGCTGTGCCTGCGCCTACGGTGCTGTCGTAACGGTCTGACCCGATAACCTGCCATGTTGAGCCGTTCTTGAACTCAATGAACATTTCCTGATTGTTGACACGCTCTCGGATTTCGTCGGGGAATGCCTCGTCGATGCGCTTCTTGCCTGTCTGCGCGTTTACCGCCGTCCAGATAGCTTTGCGGCCCTGCGCATATTCCGGCAAGCAGTGCCAGTATGAGCCTGGCCGATCAAATGCGTGTTTGCGGGTGACGTTTAGGCATATTTCATCTTTACCCCAGCGCCTATGGGCGATTTCAATAAGCCGCTTTTTTGATAGCGTTGCGAATGCCTTGTGAAATGGCTGCTGATACCAACGAACGCTGAAATTGTATTCAACCACCTT
>Ga0102814_10003524_pt1 | contig 10173 bp, 20 predicted proteins | sample ColrivemetaGS741_FD_79112 | JGI IMG/M metagenome (GOLD analysis project Ga0102814, IMG submission 79112) | Estuarine microbial communities from the Columbia River estuary - Flood tide ETM metaG S.741 | ecosystem: Environmental > Aquatic > Marine > Intertidal zone > Estuary | place: USA... | reverse complement strand
TCATAAATCTCATGACTCAACCCCTAACGTTATTATATTATATAGATAGTAGATGTTATATACTCCAGTAAGTATATAGAAACTTTAACGGTGTACTGACTTGATCAGTAAATAACTTGACTATCCCGAGTGAACGAGTGATATAAGTTTCCGATCTATTTGATCGAGCCGAAACTTTAATATCAAGTGAATCGTGATCTGTTAAGAAGATCGTTCGATTCACGTTCTCGTGAGGGAGGGAGATCGCCTATTCATCTAGTATCTTTCAGAATGAAAGTAGTAGTGAATTAGCGATCTGGTTGTCGGCTGCTTTAGCTACCAACACGGCTGGACCGCTTTGCATAGATACCAGCTGTACTATGCTTTGCTAATAAATTATTCATTTGATTAGCTGATCTCGTATCTTAACGGAAGTATGGATACCAGATCAGCTGCCTGGACAGACGTGCTTTAGCCGTCTATCCAGATGGTGTTAGCTGCCTTAGCTACTAACTTGGCTGGTTAGCGATTGTTTATACAAAGTAAGAGTATGTGCTACTAGCTTGATTAGCTGATCTCGTATCTTAACGGAAGTATGGATACCAGATCAGCTTGATTCACACCAGAGTAACTGGTCTGAATGTTTGTTGGCTACCTTAGTTACCAACTTGCCTGGTTACTTTGTATAGGGTGTATCTACTATCTATATAATATAACAACCTTACATATATATTATATACATTTCTTGTGTTTTATATGCTACTAAAATAATAAGCGCAAATAACCTAGTCGGATTACTTGCGCTTTGTGTATGTTATATCATACTTCTTGAATGTACGAATTATGGTCTGTCTATCTATATACGCTAGCTTTAAGCGTTCTAGATTTGCCATATGATAAACGCTGATGAACCCGTCTGATTCTCTATACTGTTCATAATGCGTTAAGATAATTGATTCCTTAATTGATACAACTAAAAAGTTATACAGTGCAGTTGGTATTATAGTTCTGGACTTAGCTAAGGTAGTTGTTTTACCTGTGTTAAGGATCCGTAATACTTTCCCCATGTTTCCATCTAACTCTTTTAACATAACTATAAGAAATGCCGCATATCCTTTGTCGTCATTACTAAACAGTATTCCATGTAATCTTTTGTACTCTTTGTCTGAAAGAACATAGTTTGATGAGAAGCCATACTGATGTCTACTTATTGTCACCAACTCCTTCTTTAACAGATGCGAGTAAGTACTCATCTGTGATAGCATAACTGATCGTATACAGTATTCCTGTAGGATCATACGCATCTATTGTTTCCTGTGATAATAAGATCTGGTCATCTTTGTAACCTAGTTGGACTAGCTTATTGATAACCATACATTTAATGATGTATTGTTTATGTTCATCAAAGTAATAATCTTTAAGTATTCTATCAAGCAGTACCGCGTCAATGGATAAAGCATACCCTATTGACGCGACCTGGCCTTTAATCTTTTCATATTCTGCGAATCTTTTAACTGTATCTCTTCTGCGTGTTAAGCCTCTGAGATATAACGACACGTACTGACGAGCTCGATTATAAAAGAACTGCTCTATGTTAATCGCTTCTAGGTCTTCTATTGTAAGCTTATGGTATCGATCAAGAATATACATGATAGTATCCTGGACACAATCTTGCCATTCTGTTTGACTTTCATAGACCAAGCGTTTAGATACATAGTGGTTTAAAAAGATGTATAACTGTTCTACAAGTAAGTTCTCATCTTTTAAAGTTTCTTTAGTTATCTCTGCTCGGAATAACATTATATTATTCTTCTATGATTTCGTCAATATCAATGATTTCAGCTTCTTCAACTTCATCATTGACTTTGTCTTTGTTTGTAAGCTCGTTAACTACATCTGCAAGTTCGTTCATACGATCTTGTAACGCTGATGTTTCATATAGGGATTGAACCGCTGTTACTAGTTTAGTCAATTGCTCGATTGGTTGCAATCTAGCTTTGTTCACTTTATCAAATAAACTTAGTATATCTTTTTGTTCCCATGTTTCGAGCTCACCTTCTGCTGAAACAATATCTAAAATGTTTTGAATGATTGCTTCAAATACTGGGTGGAACTCTGTTTGAGATTTAACACTCTTTTCAACTAACTCTTTTAAGTCATTAGCTGTCTCAATAATTAGTAACTCATTTCCTGGTTTTACCATGTATAACTCCTTCGTCTTCTTTAGTTTATTTTATTTGCTGGGTACTGCTGTTTGATTCTATTCATTGCTCTACCTACAGACTCTGCTTTCAGTAGGGTTTGATACTCATTGTAAGTAACACCTTCATATGAGTAGATTGTTCCTGAGTGGAACTTTACCATTAAAGCGCCTTTAGTGTGGTCGTAACTTAATGAGTTAACATTAGATGATACAACCATATTCCAGCCTTCATGCTTCGGTGCATTCTCATCATAGAACCTTAATAGCTGTTCTACCGCGTGCATTTGTTCCATGTTAATATCTACACCTGGTTCTAATAGAAAGTCCTTTAAGGACGTATTTCGAATTGCTTCTTCTACTAGTGATGTATCTGTTAAGGGAAACATTGCTAAGGCGATTTGTACTTCATAATCTGATTTTGTCATAACTATAACTCCTAACTATTTATTTTTCTGATTGATCCTGTTCTACTGGAATATCATAAATTGTTAATTGACCTTCCAATGGTTGTTCTGGTTGTTCTAAATCTAAAGCTAATTGCTCTGTCATTGTTTTCTCATTCCTTATTTATATTGATTTATTTTTGCTTTGTAGTAAAAGTTTCTATGAATGCTTTTCAGGAATGACATATCGTCGGGATTTAATACACCTTTGTGTGCTAGCAGTACTAGCATCAGAACGAATGAGTCTGCCTCGTCTGTGCTGAGTTGACGAGCTTTAGGTGTCCCATCGTTGTTTAGCTTATCATTATGTATAATTATATCATAGCCTTTTACTTTTGTAAAGTACTCAAGTATTTGTAACACTGCATGCTTGATAGCTTGCTTCTTATTTAAGCCTGTGATCTTCATCATGGCTCTACCTACAACTCCAACGTACGAAGGGTTAACTGAATACATTTCTAAAACCTGTGGGTGATAAGCGAGTGTCCACGTTAAACTTGCTGATAGCACACCCATTGATGCTGCTTTTTGGGTGGTCAACAACGGCTCTTCAATAACTGTTATTACATCTTCATGATAATCATACAACGCTCTAACCAAATCAAATGCTATTAGTGCACTACGACTTAGTAGAAGTTGATAATTTGCATTGGTACCCGGAGGTTTTGACTTATAGAAATGTATCTGTTTCCCCGCAGGGTCGTACAAAACTATTCCGGTACCAGAGAAACTAGGATCTACGCCTAGATAAACCACTGTGTTACTCTTCTAAGAACTGATCGATTGATACAGACTCAACGTCTACTTCTTCTTCGTCCTCGTCATCACCGTCACCAGCCATTAATGCATCAAGATCAACATCATCTTCTTCAACCTTTGGTTTAGCTTTTGGTTTAGCTTTTGGTTTAGCAGCAGTTGTTGCTTTTGGTTTAGCTTTTGGTTTAGGTTTTGGTGCAGCTTCTTCTTCGATATCAACTAAGTTATCGATTACATCATCTGATTCTTCTACATCATAGTCTTCATCAAACTCACCAGCTAATGAGAACTCATCTTCGAAGTCAACTGATCCACCTAGTGGTGTACCATTACCAGTTTTACATACGGCATTGACATAAGCAGTGATTCCTTTTTTACCATTGTAATTGTAAGCTTTGAACTTAACAATGATTTGTCCAATCATACCTGAGTAAATCTCACTGATTTCTTCTTCATTAATCTCGCGAGCTCTGTTCTTACCTTCAGGTCTGATCAGTAACTTAGGTTGTGTGTTTGATTTTGTTTTGATAATGAACTTACCTTTTTCTAATTCGTTATCATCTTTACCTTTTTTCAAAGGAATACCTAAATCTTTAGGGATTGAGCCTTTGAATACATCATCTTTTGCTTCTTTCATTACATACTTAATGTACTGCTTTGCTAACTTCAATGTCTCTGGGTCATCAATAATAAACTCAGTTCCATATGTACCACCTTGAAAATCTGATTCAGGTCGTGGTGCAGTTAAGTGTGCATAGCTGAATACACCTTCACCAGTGTGTAGTGAATAGATTACTTCTTTGTCTTCCGACATGTTTAATTTTGCCATAACTTTAACTCTCCTTATTATGTTTTAGTCTTCATTATATATAGTGCTAGGCATTCCATTCATGATCAGTGTTCGCACTATGCGCACTTAGAACCGAACGAATTGTGGAATGTGTCCCTTAACTATTTTCTGTTTTCCATATATTTGTCTAAGAAACTTGACAGGTCAGTGTCCAGATTTGTAAGATCGCTTGATTGCTTGATATTCGGCCTCTGTCGACGTTTTATCTACAGTGCTATCTTCACTACTGAATGCTGCAGCATAGTCTTCATGTGAGTGACGTGATAACCAACCAGCTTGTTCCTGGTCTGTCATGCGTGCCCAAAGCTTTGCAGCTACTGCATATATGTCTTGCTTTAATAATAGTTCTACTGCATGAGATGATGTGTACAATACCTTCTCAGAGAAGCACCATAAGGTTTCTTCACCTGTCTCATCATTCTCATAGATTGCACCAGCTTTTGTGTCCTGGTTATCATGGAAAGGGCAGAAGCAAGTCTGTCCTATTGCATAGTACTCATGTGGGTTTGCTTTCTTAAGGATCTTAGTTAGGTCAAGTTTTTCATTAACTAACTTTCGTGCCTGCTTAATGTCTAGATCCATAATGACCTCCTATGCTTTTGCTTTATGACGTTTGTTTGTAAGTTTTCTTGCTGCAGCTCTCGTTAGTTTACCGAAAGTAAATGATCCTTTTTTGTTATCTCTCGCTACGTCTGGGTTTACAATTCTTAAGCTCCAGCTTCGTTGCATTTCTTTTGGTTGGATAACATAGTTGTCTGATGGTAACTCTCTACCATTACTGTCTACATATCTTCCCTTTTTGTTTTTCAAATGTTTAACTTTCTTTCCAAAAAAATTGTTGTCTGCCATTGTATTTCCTCCTAATTTTATTCTATTCCGATGATAGCTTCATCGATCATAGTTTCTAATTCTTCACATACCTCAGCTGTCCATTCCATCATAGCTTCCATTAAAGCATTTTCTGGATCCATATCACCTCGTAAGTGTAGTGATAGTTCTTCTTCTTTCTCAAGTATCTCATCTTCACCTGGCACTTCGATGCTCGTTAAAGCATCACAAGCGTCATTTAGTACATCTACTTGACGTTCTAGTTCTTCACCACGCTCAGAATATTTAAAACCTTCTGGCATGTTTTCGTATTTATCTTCTTGCTCGTCTCTAACTTCTTCAATCATGGTTACTAAATCATCTATAATCACTGTAGCATCTTCAAAGTTTTGGATATTTATAGTGATAGTTTCTTTAATTAAATGCACTAGCTTGTAATATACGTTTTGCGTTAACTCTGATTGCTTAGGTGCACAACCAGGTTTCGTACATCTGATATTTGGTCTACCTCTGAAGAACGTCCATTTAATGTACTGCTCCCCACTATTAATAGTCCCATGACACTTAGGGCATATTCGTTCTGTCCTAGTTTTTTGTTTTGTTACCTTTGGCATAACTAATTCCTCCCTATGGTGTTGTCCATTCCATGTACTCTTTATGGCTTATAGCACTAACACCAAGCTTTGATAATACTAAGTATGTATCTGCATCTATATAATAAAACTCAAATACTGTTAATGAACCATCTTCATTTCTAGTTATGTGGTTTCCAATATTATCATGCAGCTTTTCCATTGTAACTGTCTTAGGTATTTCTGGGTGATCTTTATTCATTTGTGGTTCCATAGCTTCAAAGTACGCTGTAAGATCATCAAAATCAAATACTAACATACCTCTCTTTTTCAAATAGCGTTTTTCCATAATCTTCTCCTATACAAATACTTTGTACTTGATGAAGCTTTGAGGTTTGTAATCTCTCAATATGAAGTTTTCTACTTCAAAATCATCTAGGTATTCAAAGTCTTTTGTGTTAATTAATTTTAAGGTTGGTAGTGTACCTACGCCTCTATTCATTTGCATGTTTAAATCTTCTAAGTGATCTTCATAAATATGTATATCACCATACATAATAGTTAACACACCTGGTGTGAATCCTGTTAGCTCTGCGATGATCGATAAGATCAGTGCCATCTCAGCAATATCATATGGAACTCCAATTGCGAAGTCTGCTGATCTCTGAGATATGATTAAGTCTAGTTTACCATTGTTTGCTAGGAATTGCATTTGTGTGATACATGGTGGTAATGCCATGTCTTTTAACTGTAAAGGATTCCAGCCATTGATAATCATACGACGTGAATCTGGGTTTGATTTTAACGTTTTAATAACATCTTGCAGCTGATCGTGTTGATAGCTACCGTTGAATCTACGCCATTGATAACCATATGTAGGTCCAATAGTTCCATCTGCTTTCGTGAATGCGTCCCATATCTTAACATCATTTTCTTGCAAGAATGAGATATCACCTGTACCCATCAGGTACCAAAGTGTTTCTACTACAATATGTTTAAAGTTAATCTTCTTAGTTGTTAATAATGGAAACCCTTGTGACATATCATGTTGCAACATTGCACCGTGTAATGACAGTGTAGTTATTCCTTGTCTGGATTTCTTTGTAGTACCTTTTGTAATTATCTGCTCGTACAGATCTTTATAAGCTTTCATCTGCTTTCACCTTCTCTTCATCTAATGCTTTAGCTATTCTTGAAACCATTGATGTAATTTCTTCTGTTCTCTCTGCGTAGTTACTAAACCTAGCAACATCTATTCCAATGACATTATCACAGTCACTATTCATTTTTGCATAGTTCCAATAAAGTTTGTTGATCATGTTTTGGTGTTCTTGTAACTCTTTCGTTTCATTAGTATTATTTAGTCTCCAAGAACCATCTGGATCACTTGAATACAATATAATAACAACTGTGCTATGTGAAGCTGCTCTCGCTTTAATGAAAGCTAAATCATTGTGATCTAGCCTGATCTTGCGACCAAACGCCATACTATATACTTCTTCACTAACATAACTACGATCTTGAATTAGGTTTGGTACTGTTAATAACTGTGCATAATACTCAACTGAGTTGTCTGTATCTGCTCTGTTATGTATGATTGACATACCAAACTTTTCTGATAATTTTTTACATATAGTAGATTTACCAATACCATCTACACCTTCTAAGATTATTCTCATGATTTACCAGTGCTCCCGAAGCCATCTGCTCCACGTGGTTTTTCATCAAGCCACTCTTCTCTGTGGAATGTTGGAATGATAATTGGAAGGATTACTAACTGCCCTACTTTGTCACCAACTCTAATAAGATATGGTGCAGGTTCAGGATTTGTATTTGTTAGTATAGCATGAATCTCACCACGATAACCACTATCAATTGGTGCATTAGCTGCAATTATTCCAAACTTACTTGACATACCAGACTTACTATAGACAACGCCCATGTATCCATCTGGTACTTTGATTCCTATACCGACTGGAACTCTTCTAGTCATTCCTGGGTATAATAATATTTCTTCTCTACTAAACAGGTCTGCGCCTGCATCATTATGGTGTGCTCTATCTGGAAGCTTACCACCAAAATCTATTACTTCTATTCTCAAAAGTATCAACTCCTTCATTAATAATAGTCTGATCCTACACTATGTATAGTCAGAATCAGACAATTTTTATTTTGTTTTTAATTTTCTTTTATTCGCTTCAAGCTGGAATGTAGTCTCTAAACACCTAGTACAGTGGCATCTCCACTTTGTATACTCTGGGCCTTGCTCTACAACATATTTCTTTTTCCAATCATGCCCTTTAATTTTACATAACAGTGGTGCTATATATAATTTATAGAAACGTCTTAACTTTTCTTTTCTTTCTGTTTGCATAGTCTTATTAACCTCCAGATTAATAGTTTCAAGTGATCTCGTAGTTTTGGTTTATGATCGTTCTCGTATGTGGTAACGAATGATCTAGACTTCCTAAAGGCGTGTTCAATGATTCCGTGTGTGTAAGAGTGTCTATATCCACAGCTACATTCACATGAGTACTCAGCAACAACTGGTGTACCCCAATACTCTTCTCTGTGAACATTCTGTTTACTTAGCTCTTCACCGCATACTAAACATCTCATTATTCTACTGGTCCAAATAAGTTGTCGATCACTTTGATGTTTACTGATCTGATACTGTTTTCTACTATCCATGTACCATCACTTCTTTGTATTAACTGCATGATCTCATTTCCATCATACTCACAAAGTAGTGCTGGCATTACAATGTTACCTTCAGGTCCACTAACCACATAATGGCTTGCTGCTTTTACTAAGTAGCGCTTACCATCACCTGTGTTTAAGATATCATTTACATATATAAGTTTATCAAGCACATCTTTACTTGGTGTTGATTGACACAATGTAAGTGGATCTACTTCCCAAGCTACTACACTGTCTACAATGATTGCCCCTACTGCATCACCATAAGTTTCAATAAACCCTGTGAAGTTCTCACCAGTTATACAAGCTTCAGGAAGATAACTTCCATATACCCATCGTGGTTTCCAACCTTCTTTGTCTATAGACATTGCTTTAAAGATCAACATTAATCTAAACTCGCTTTCGCTAGCCACACAAGTTCACCTTGCTTCGTTGGAAATTGTACTACAACTTCACTGTTTAACCATTCTTCAGGAATGATCTTTGTCGGGTTTCCGAATATATTTGTTTTGATTTTTAATTGCTCTGCACCATGTGCTTTTTCCCATTTAGATAATCGGCTCAACGGTACACATTCCTCATCTTTAGATATATTTTCCTCATCACCACACATAGGACTATTCTCATATCTTACATTGTGTGAGTAGTTGGTGTGGTAATCATTCTGCACTTCTTTTTTAACGAATATTGTATGCTCTGCATTAAGCAATTTTAATAACATTTTTACTGTAATAGCTATTTCGTTGTTCATAACATCTCTCCTAAATTAATTTTTCTATTTCTATATCGATTTCATACTTATAGTCTTTACATAGATCAATTAGCTCTGCAAGTCCATCTTCGTCTTTTACGTAGACTTCTGCAAAGTTTTCTAGCTCTCTAATGAATACTTCAGTTACATCATCAATATTTTCTTTTGCTGCTTTGAGTGTATCCCTGATCTCACTTAGTAGTCGTTCCACGTCGTACCTCCAGGTTCTTTAATACTTTTTGTAGTCTTTGATTCTTTTGAACTGCTAACTCTTTTATGAATGCTTCATGTTGACTAGGTGATACTGACATCTGACCTTCCAATGCTCTTCGCCAACCCCAATCACCAAACTCAATATAAGCTGATGGACCTAATGTTCTTTCACATTGATAGTCCTGTGCAAGCTTAATATATTTCATTAATGCTTCGCGGCTTTCTTCTACTGAACATCTACTATCCATTTGAAATACTAATGGATCTTCTGTAGCTGGTAATTGAATATCTACTACATCAGACTCAAATCTACGAATTGCTTCGTCCATAGGATAGCCAGGTCTGAACTCTTCAACACGGTTGAAACATTCTTCTCTGTCTATAAATATATGAATCCCAATACAATCATGCTCTTTGCGGAACTCTGCAAAGCCTTTGTAGTCTAAGACTGCAACATGTAATGGTGCATATATAGATGATTTAGCTAAACCATAGTACCAAGTTTCACCGCCTGCTACTGTGTAAGCTCTGTGTTCTATGAATCCATCAGCATTAAATATGTCCATGAACTCATCTTCAGATACAAAGTGATACTCTGATCCGTCTTCTATTTCTCTAATAGGTCGCGTAGTGTGTGATACCAATCTAGGAATCTTTAACTCTTCATCAACCCATTTTTCTAATGTTGATTTACCTGAAGCTTGTGCACCAATTAATACGATGGTAATCGGCTTCGGTTCAAATCTATCTTGAAACTCTTTCTCAGTCATGTGTCCATGCATCTGATTATAATTCGCACTGTTTTCCATTACTCAAACCTCTTCTTTATTGTGTACTGATCTGCATTTCTTTCTCTTACTTCTGCATGTGCAGTTTCG
>Ga0102814_10003518_pt1 | contig 10180 bp, 11 predicted proteins | sample ColrivemetaGS741_FD_79112 | JGI IMG/M metagenome (GOLD analysis project Ga0102814, IMG submission 79112) | Estuarine microbial communities from the Columbia River estuary - Flood tide ETM metaG S.741 | ecosystem: Environmental > Aquatic > Marine > Intertidal zone > Estuary | place: USA... | reverse complement strand
CGGAATTGGACATGTATCAGGAATTATTGAGAACGACATACTCTTTGTTGATCAAGAAGCAAAACAATCTTTAGCATGCCTTGATGCGTATCAGTGGGACCCTAACCCTAATTTAATGAAGGAAAAACCGAAACACAACATGGCATCTCATATGGCAGATGCGTTGCGATACGGATTATACTCATTTCAAATCTCAAATGTATCCTTCTAATGATACCAGCTTAAAAATAGTTATTGACAAGTTAGCTTAAACTAGATATAATTCTTTAAATGAAAAATAAAGGAACCAGAGGAAAATGCCTAAGTTAAAACGTGATATTGTAAAGTATGTACGAGATAAGGCAAAGTCCAAGTATGCGAAGGGTTCCTCTTGCGAGATTTGTGGCGCTACGGAGCAGTTAGACTTTCACCACTTTTACAGTCTCACACCTTTGTTAAACAAATGGATAAAAGATAACAATCACAATCCCGAGTACATTCAAGCACTGCGGGATGATTTTATAGAAGAACATCATGCTGAGCTATATGACCATACAGCTACTTTATGTCATACTCATCACTTGAAGCTTCATTCAATTTATGGTAAAGATCCTGCGCTGACAACAGCTAAAAAGCAGATGCGCTGGGTAGAGATTCAAAGAGAAAAACATGGCTTGGTATAATCCGTTTAGTAAAAAACTTGTAGAAGTCGAGGAAAAACTGAATCCTGCACAGCAGTATTTTGGTGACCATGTTGAGTCGTCTAGAGAATATACAGGAAGTTATGAAACTTACTACGAAAATTTAGAAATTGTAAATCGCGCAGTAAATCTTGTTGTAGATGATGCAGCAGCAGTAGCTACTACTGTCAAACCAGTGTCTTTGCAGGGAGTAGTAAAAGGTATAAAAAGAGCAAAAGTAGAAACCCTACTTACTCGTGAACCTAATTTATTTCAAGATATTAATACTTTTCGCAGAAATTTAATTACCGATTTTATACTCGATGGTAATATGTTCATCTACTTTGATGGAGCTCATTTGTACCATCTACCTGCAGATAAAGTAACTATTCATGGCGATGCCAAAACCTATGTCGAGAAGTATACTTACAATGAGATTACCTACTTACCCAGTGAAATAATTCATATAAAAGAAAACTCTTTTTATGATGTTTACCGAGGTGTATCCCGACTCAAACCAGCATTGAGAACAATGCAACTAATGGCAAGAATGAGAAACTTTCAAGATAAGTTTTTTGAAAATGGGGCGGTTCCGGGCTTAGTACTAAAATCACCAAACACTCTTTCAGATAAGATTAAAGAGCGTATGTTGCTTTCATGGCAGCATAAATATAGACCAGACACTGGAGGTCGTAGACCTTTAATACTTGATGGAGGTCTAGAGCTAGACAAGATTTCAAACGTAAACTTTAAAGACTTGGACTTTCAAAACTATATTGCGGAAAATGAAAAAATTATATTAAAAGCAATCGGTGTACCGCCCATTCTTTTAGACTCAGGTAATAATGCAAATATTCGACCAAATATGCGGTTGTATTATCTTGAGACAGTGTTATCCATTATTATAAAATTAAATTCTGGTCTATCTCGCTACTTTGGTTTTGAAATTGTAGAAGATGTAACAAACGTTCCAGCACTACAACCAGAACTACGAGATGCAGCAGCATATTACTCATCTCTTGTAAACGGGGGTATTATTAGCCCTAACGAAGCTAGAGAAGCTCTAGGATATGACCCAAGAGAAGAAGCAGAAGATATAAGAGTGCCAGCAAATATAGCAGGCTCAGCAGCCAACCCAGACGAGGGCGGCAGACCTACAGAAGATACAGAGGAATAAATATGAGTAGAAAAAAGAAAAACAAAGCGGCAGCAACAAAAGTACTTGGTTCGTTTTTTATAAAGAAGGGGAAACTTCTTACATCAGAAGAGTATACTGCTTTAAGTAATGAACAGCCTATAGTAGGTTCCTCCGTAAAAAAGATTTTTGGAAGTTACGCAAAAATGATCAACCATTTACAACAAGACGTATCTTTACTAGCTTTAATAAAAGAGTCAGCGGCTATACAAGCTGCACCAAAAGTTAAACCAAAAGCTAAACCCGCTTCAAAACTTGGGGCAAGCACTACAGAGAAATAATATGGAAAAAATACTACATATGGCCTCTACGTTTAAGTCTCATGAAAATGATGATGGTAGCGTAATGATACGAGGTATGGCGAGTACTAATCACTCTGACCGAGCAGGAGATGTAATTGCAGCTGAAGCTTGGGGCAAAGGTGGTTTAGAAAATTTCAAAAATAATCCTGTAATTTTATTTAATCACGACTACGATAAACCTATTGGTCGTGCTACAGGAATTAAAGTAACTGATAGTGGACTAGAGCTTGAAGCAAAGATTAGTAAATCTGCGCCGGCTGCAGTCTGCGAACTAGTTAAAGACGGTGTCCTTGGAGCCTTTTCCGTCGGTTTCAAAGTCAAGGATGCTGATTACATCAAGGAAACTGACGGATTAATGATTAAGGATGCTGAGTTGTTTGAAGTATCGGTTGTTTCGGTACCATGCAATCAAGCAGCTACTTTTTCGCTCGCGAAGTCATTTGACTCAGTAGATGAGTACAATGAATTTAAGAAAACTTTCACCAATCGTGTAGATCTAGCCGGTCAGTCTCTGGCTAAGGACGAAGATACTTCTTCAAATATAGCTAGTGACACACCGCAAAGCGTGGAGAAATCCACAGATCAGGAGATCAAAATGGAAAATAATACTTCCTCAATCGACTTGGAAGCATTCGCTAAGCAAGTAGCTGATGAAACTGCTGCTAAAATTGCAATGAAACAAGCCGAAACAAAAGCCGCTGAACAAGCGCAAGCTAAAGCTGCTCAAGAAGCTGCTGAAGCAAAAACTCTAGAAGCTGATAGCATCAAGAGTTCAATCCAAACTGGTATTGAGTCTGGTATCGAGAAATTAGAAGCTGACATGAAATCTGATTTTGAAAAAGCCAAAGGCGACGAAATCAGTGAGCTTATGAAAAAATACGAATCAGATGTTGCTGAGAAGAATGCAGAGCTAGAAGCTATGCGTAACAGCAAAATGGAGTTTACCACTCAAGGTCGTGTAAAAACTCTTGCTGATTTCGGTCAAGAAGCTCTTTCTGCCGAAATTCTTGGTAAAATTACTGGTAAAGGTTGGAACACTGACTTTGCTAAGAACCTAATGTCAAAAACTGTTAACCCTGGTGATGCAACTACAACTGTAAACGACTTTTCAGTTGCTTACACTGATGCTTTCGAGACAGCTGTAGGTTTAGAAACTAAACTTGGCGGTCTTTATCGTGAAGTTGCAATGGATTCAGCTTCTTTAGTTGTTCCTTTCTTAGGTGAAGTAAACAATGCTTCATTTGGTACCTCAGGCGGTCTAAGTGCTACAGCTAACAAAGTAGACAGCGATGGTGGTACAGACGGTCAGTTAGATATTAATAATCGTGTAATCGTAGCAGAGCGTCTAGTTGCTGGTACTTACATTGATAACCACGTCGATGAAGGTCAAATCGTTAGTTTCCTACCAATGATCAACGCTGCTATTGCACGTGCTCATGGTAAGGCTATTGATTCTGCAATCCTTTATGGTACTGCAGGTGCAACTAAAGGTATTCTTGATGCTGGCGGCACTAAAACTACTCTATTCGCTGCCCACGATGGTTTTGGTACTAAAGTAGCGACTGCCTTCCAGCAAGATGGCAATCCAGGCTTAACTTCTGCAGAACTACTTGCTGCACGTGCTAGCATGGGCATCTTCGGTGTTAATCCAGATGACCTTGTATATGTAGTTAACCTTGCAGGTTATCAAGACTTGTTAAGTGATGCAGACTTCGACACTGTTGATGAGGTTGGCGCATTAGCTACTCGTGTAACAGGTCAGGTTGGTATGCTATTCGGTTCACCAGTTATCGTAAGTGACGTACTTACGGGTGCTGCTACAGGTGGTGGCGCTTATGGTGCTATTATCAATACTCAGTCTGCTCTAATCGGTAGATTGAAAGGTGTTAGCCTTGAAACTGATTATGAAGCTGCTAACCAACGTACAGGCATTATTGCAAGCCAGTCTCTTGGATTTAAACTTATCCAAGGCGCTACTTCAAACATTGCATTGTACAACACTGCAAACGCATAATAGTAATACTTTTAAACTTCGGGGAGGTTCGCCTCCCCCAAGTTTTTACTAATGGACTTATAGAATATGACAGATTTAATAACACTTTCAAACTATAAAACAGCAGAAGGCATTCAGGCTACTAAAGATGATGCTAAACTCGAGCTGTTAATTACTTCTGTAAGTCAATTAGTAAAAACTTATTGTAACGCTACTTTTGTAGACTATTATACAAATGCAAAAACAGAATTATCCAATATTAACTATAATGAAGCCTTCGTACAGCTATCAGAAGGACCTGTAGTTATGTCGGAAGGTAATAAACCAGTAGTGTCTGAAAGAGATAGTATTACTAGTTCTTATACTACTCTTACCCAGGATGTAGACTACTATGTTGATACAGATTTAGATTGTATTTATAGAATGAATAAAGCCTGGCCAAAAGGTCCTGGTGCAGTAAAAGTTGTTTATAAAGCAGGCTATGCAACAATCCCTGCTGATTTAAAACTAGCAGTTATTGACTTGATTACATACTATCATAAAGACGAGCACAAAGCACGTCAAACCATTGCGGGTGCGAGCATACAGAATCAAAGCTCTTCAAGTCAGAGAAATAACGTTGCCTTTCCTGACCACATTAAGAGAGTGTTAGATCTTTATAAGAACTTCTAATGAGTAGACAGTCTTTTGAAAGAGCATTTCAAAAACCTTTACTTAGAAAGTTAGATGCAGAAGCACGTAAAGCAGTAACAAGACAGAGAGGGCAGCTGTTAATCTTAGCAGATACAAAAGATTTAGAAGCAGTAATTTTAGCTTCTACAGGTACAAAACCTAAAGCCTCTCAGTTAAAAAAAGCATTAGAACAAGCAAAGAAACACGCTAGAAAGTTACAGTCAAACTTTAAAACTCGTAACAAAAGAAGATATAATGCGATAGTTGCCAAGTTGCCAGAAATAAGACTATCACATACATTGAACGAAGATATGTTTATAGTAAGTAGTTTTTCAAGATCCATTACTACTATTAAGAATACAATGTTAAAGACCTTAGTAGCAGAAGGTGCAATTACATCAGAACAGTCCAAAGATGTATCAAAAAATCTACATAAAGGACACGGTTCGAGCGGTAACGCAGTTTCTCAGGTTCAGATTGCTTCTTCAGTTTCTGCACTAGATGCACCAACTAGAAAGTTACTTTTGTATAATTTAGAAGGTGCTTTTAGGTCTGGAAGACTTGAAGGGGTAAAAGCTTTTAAAGATATAAAAAGACTTGTTACAAATGCAGAACAAATAGTAACAAAGAAAGGAAAGCTTACTGCAAATTATGTTTCAGTTATTGCATTTCAGTCAGGTAGAGATAACATAAAAGATTCGGCAGAAGAAAAAGCAATAAAATCTATTTTTAGAGATTTTATAAAAAATTTGCCAGAAACAGGACACAACTCTTTACTAAACATGCAAGGCTCTTCGACTCTAAAAGAGAAATCTGCAGCAATGGTTGTGAATAAATTTAAAGGTAAGAAGGGTGTAAAGGTTAACTCTAAACCTGTTAAAATGCATACTAAAACAAAAGTTAGTAGTAAAGGTACTGTTTCAAAAGCATCAGTGGCTTTAAGTGCAAAGAAACTGAAAACAGCAAAGAAAAAAGAAAAGGCAAAGAGTTCAGCAGCTTCTCAACCTTTGCAGCTTTTAGGTTTAATTAACCAAAAACTTCCTGAAACCGTAAGAAAGAATATGCAAAGTCCTGCACTTGTTAATAGAACCGGAAGGTTTGCAGATAGTGTAAAAGTAACAGAAATTGCTCAGACTTCTAAAGGGTTTCCAAGCATGGGTTACACTTATCAAAGAAACCCTTATCAAGTTTTTGAAGAAGGTAGCAAGGGGAACTGGTCAAATGGTGATAGAGACCCGCGCGATTTAATAGACAAATCTATCCGAGAAATAGCGGCACAGTTCGCAATCGGAAGATTCTATACTAGGAGAGTATAATGAGCAGAGCATACACAACAAGACGTTTAGGCATTGTAGAAGCTCTTGTAGAAAAACTCAAAGATATAAACGGTACGGGTGCATTTCTTACTGATGTTGCAGAAAATGTATCCCCCCGACTTAAATTTTGGGATGAAGTGGAGGAGTTTCCTGCAGTTCACCTAAATGCTGGCTCCGAAACCCGAGAGTATCAAGGAGGCGGTTATAAAGACAGATTTCTGTCTGTAACAGTTAGATGTTATGTACAAGATGAAGATTCAGTACTAGCACTCGACGAGTTATTAGAAGACGTAGAGACTGTACTGGAAACAAACTCTCGATTAGCGTATAAGGATCGTACAGGTACGACTCAATATACACAACAAATCACGGTCGTTAGTGTAGACACTTACGAAGGTGTACTAGAACCTTTAGGAGTAGGAGAACTACTTATAGAGGTTCGATACTAGAAAATACAGGCACGAACAAAAGTTCACGTCCTTGTCTTTTCAAGATACATAGGAGATAAACTATGGCAGATACAATGTTTTTTAGCCGCGACAGTAAGGTCTTTGTCGCACCCTTAGCTGCGGATGGAACCGAGTCCGGAGTATGGGAAATTCCTGTACTTGATGGCTTTTCATTTTCACAAGCAACAAATAGTTCGGAGATAACTCTAAATGAAATGGTTTCATCAGGAACTAGCCGACGTGGCCGCAAGATGTTTAACGACTCTCTTGCTCCCGCAGAATGGAGTTTTTCTACTTATGCACGTCCTTTCAAATCGGCGGGGAGTAATACACCAGGAAATGCCTCCAAAGATGGAACAGGAAGAACTCACGCAGTAGAAGAAGTATTGTGGGCTATGATGGTAGGTGATGCAGCTCACACTGACACTGATGCTACTACCGCACCAGCATTTACGGGTCTTACTTCTGATACAACTGATTTGAATATTGCGTTTAATAATTCTAATAAAGTTACTCTTGGTAAAGCAAATATCTATTTCACACTTGGTAGCACTTCCGGTGATAATGGTGGTGACATTACTTATAAAATTGCTAACTGCTGTGTGAACGAGGCCGGATTAGATTTTGATATTGATGGTATTACTACTATTAACTGGTCTGGTATGGGAACGATTATTACTGAACAAGACGACGCACCTGGTCGTACTGTTTACGAAAAAGTATCAGCAACTGATAACTTTATTCGTAATCGTTTGACTGAGTTAGTAGCAAGCTCTGGTAGTCCTACTTCAGTAGATCCTTATAATCTTACACTGACAGGCGGAAGTATTACAATTTCTAACAACATGACGTTCCTTACTCCAGAAACATTAGGAGTGGTAAATACACCTTTAGATCATGTAACAGGTACCCGTAGTGTTTCAGGCAGCTTTACTTGCTATCTAAGTAGCACTACCAACTCTAGTATGGATTTATTTGAGAATCTTATATCAGGTACAAGTACTGTTACTAATGACTTTAGTCTAAACTTTAAAGTCGGTGGAGCCTCAGGAACGCCTCGATTAGAGCTTTTAATGCCACACTGTCACTTAGAAGTACCTACTCATAGTATCGAGGACGTTATTTCTATAGAAGCCAATTTCCATGCATTAGGCTCAGATATTGACGATACAGACGAGATAGCCATTACGTATGTAGGTGCATAAAAATATTTCTTGACATTTATGGTCCTTTGGACTATAATATGGAGATAGAAAAAGTTAAGAAGGGGTCTTTTTTGGACCCCTTTTTATTATCCGGAGATTTATGGCTACTTACAATTTTAAAAACGAAGCAAAAGTCTATATCGTATTTAATAATACTAGGTATGAATTAGATGTAACTGAAGAATTAAGTTTTAGCCAAACTTTTACGGACAGTACTTATTCTCAAAAAACATTACATGAGCAGCACAAGATGCATGAAGCATCTAACATTAAAAAAGCTAATCCTGCTAATTTTGAGTTTACAATACCGGCTCTTACGGAAGATGACTTAGACATAGTTTTTAATCTTTTAGTAGATTATAAGTCAGGTACAAATACATTGAATACTTTTGATTTGTACATAATACTACCAAACGATATATACAAACTAGAGAATTGCGTTATAACAAATGGGACATTCATAATTGAGAAATTAGAGAATCTCAAGTTGACAATATCTGGTCAGGCATCAAAACTAAGACGAGTGGCAACCTTAGCTGCGAATACCTATATATTTCGCTCAGCAACGCGTACACATCAGAGTATTAAACACCTATCAGTAAGTATCGGAAGCACTAATTTAAGTACTCAAGGGGGTTTATACTCAGTCTCCGCAGAGTTACAAAATGATATAGAATGGACCCCGTACGAAACTGTCAATGATGCATTGAGTGTAACAAATGCTGCAACTTCAATGTACCCCTCTAATTTCACACTGAAGAAAAGAGTTCTTTCAGGCTCTATCGGACAGTATGTCAACAGTGATACTGATGGACTTCTTCAAGAATGGCAAACTGGAGTTTCAATCGTAATTAAAGCAGGAGAAAGTGCAACACAAGGTTTTCAGTTTGATTTGTCAAATTGTACCTTTACAAATAGAAACAATGTTGCAGATGTATTTACTCAAGCATATGATTGGAAAATGAATGACAACCCTACCGATCTTGGTAGTAAAATTAAATTTAACAACACATAAGGAACAATAATGGATTTAAAACAATTAATGGTCGATACCAAAGCAGTTTGGATTGACTTTCCAGGCCTAAAAGGCTTCGAAGTAGAAGTAGTAAACCTATCTAGAAAAGAACTAACAGGATTACGAAAAAAATGTACCTCTACCAAATTTGATAGAAAAACACGACAAGCAGTAGAAGACTTAGACGAAGAAAAATTTGTATCAGAGTTTTCAAGAGCAGTACTTAAAAACTGGAAAGGATTAACCTTGGCCCACCTTGAAACTTTACTACTTGTAGATATTGAAGGAAAAGACGGAGAGAGCGAACTAGAGTACTCTGAAGAAAATGCGGAGACACTTGTTTCTTCTTCCACTGAATTTGATACGTGGCTCAATGAGGTAGTCTTTGATTTAGATAACTTTCGTACAGGAACAAAAGGACCAGCTCCTAAACCTGTTGGAAAGGTACTTCAAAAATAGCGAATCAAAAATGACGCAAGAGCGTTATTTAAAAATGTGTGAACAAATGGGAAAAGATCCTGATCCGGAAGAAATGCCTCCAGATATTAATGAATTTCCTGACATAGCAATACTAGCTTTTAATACTTTTAGCGCCTTAGGCGACAGAGTATATCCCGATATAGGTTATATGGGTAAAGATTTTACAACTTTACCTTTTTATATTAAAATGCATGGTATAGAAAATACCGAATTGTTTTTAGAGATTCTAACGTACTTAGAATCAAGAGCTATCAAATCTTCCGCTGACTCAATGAAACGCGAAAGGGAGAAGCTAAAGAGAAAGAACTAGTGGCAGATACAATAACAGTCAAGTTTAAGGTCATGGAAGATGGCAGCTTAAAAGCTGTCGGAAAAGATGCGGATAGAGCTGCTGCTGCCCTCGATAAGACTTCTAAAAGCACAGATAAAGCTACTAGATCTGCCGACAAATATAGTAAAAAGAATAAAGGCGTAGCTGGAGCTACTTCTAATTCTACTAAAGCATTTTCAAAAATGACCACCGGTATTCAAGGTGGTCTTGTCCCCGCATATGCCACACTCGCTGCTAATGTTTTCGCATTAACAGCGGTGTTCGGCACCCTATCCAGAATTGACGCAGTATCTAAACTCGAAAAAGGTTTGGAGTTTGTTGGTCGTGCATCTGGAAGAAACTTAAAACTAGTCGCAGAGGGTCTAAAAGAGATTACAGGAAATGCTGTTTCTGCAGAACAAGCGATGAGAACTACTGCAGTCGGTATTTCTGCAGGCTTCAGTGAAGGGCAGATGAAGGGTTTGGCAGAAGTTGCTAAAGGTGCTTCCCTAGCGTTGGGTAGGGACATGGCAGATGCTATGGATCGTCTTACTCGAGGTGCTGCAAAACTTGAACCTGAAATT
>Ga0102814_10003513_pt1 | contig 10183 bp, 9 predicted proteins | sample ColrivemetaGS741_FD_79112 | JGI IMG/M metagenome (GOLD analysis project Ga0102814, IMG submission 79112) | Estuarine microbial communities from the Columbia River estuary - Flood tide ETM metaG S.741 | ecosystem: Environmental > Aquatic > Marine > Intertidal zone > Estuary | place: USA: Columbia... | reverse complement strand
GCAAAGCCTTCAATCCACTGCACCGATTGGGTCAATGTCCACATCTGCCAAAAGCACGAAAACAGGCCAATGACGAATACAGTAACGATAAACCAGTTCAAATAAGGCGAAGATTTTATGATTGGTTCGATGAACGGAAACGACAGATAGGCACCACCGCTGACCAAACCCACAATAATAAACATTGTCAGTGTTTGGCGTGTCGGCTGGCTAAAATGCGGTTCCTTGGTACTCTCAATAATCATAAACTTCCCTCACTTGGCAGCTCTATCCAATTATACCGTACGGGTGGCCGCGTCTCGTTTTAAACTAACTTATCTAAGCTACTGCCCAATAGCGCTTGCGTCAAAGCACAACTGCAGTAACCTGATACCAAGCGTTCTTCGCCATTTTTATTTCACGGGGTTTTGTCATGTTAAATACAATCGGGCCCGCCGCCCTCGCGATTGTCATATTTGCCATAATCATGATTTTCATGATGGTGAAAACCGTCAATCAGGGCGAGGAATGGACTGTTGAGCGGTTCGGGCGCTACACGCGCACGCTAAAACCCGGAATGCGTTTCTTGATCCCGGTGATGGATAAAATCGGCGCCAAGATTTCCATGATGGAAACCGTGCTCGACATTCCTAGCCAAGAGGTCATCACCAAAGATAACGCAATGGTGCTGGCCGATGCTGTGGCTTTTTACCAAATCGTCGATGCTGCCAAGGCCGCCTATGAGGTGCGAGACCTTGAACGCGCGCTGATCAATCTAAGCCAAACCAATATCCGTTCTGTAGTCGGCTCAATGGATCTAGATGAAAGCCTGTCTAACCGCGAAATCATCAACCACAAGTTGCTATCCGTGATTGATGAAGCCTCTAGCACTTGGGGCGTGAAGGTAACACGGGTTGAAATAAAAGATCTCGCGCCGCCCAATGACATTAATGAAGCTATGGCGCGGCAGATGAAGGCGGAACGCGAAAAACGCGCTGCAATTTTAACTGCTGAAGGCATGAAACAGGCTGCGGTCTTGAAGGCTGAAGGCGAGCGTGAAGCCCAAATTCGCGAGGCGGAAGGCCGCCGCGAAGCCGCGTTTTTAGATGCCGAAGCCCGTGAACGTTCGGCCGAGGCCGAGGCCAAAGCAACAACGATGGTGTCTCAGGCAATTGCTGCGGGCGACATTCAAGCCATTAACTATTTCATCGCCCAACGCTATACCGACGCGTTGCAAAAAATTGCCAGCGCCCCCAATTCCAAAACCGTGATGATCCCACTGGAGGCATCAGGCCTGCTTGGGTCCATCGCCGGAATAGCCGATATCGCCAAAGCGACCTTTGGGAAGGACGAGAAGTAATGTCAGGATCTGCATTTTTCGCCGAAATTGCCGCAATTCCGCCTTGGTATTGGTTCGCCTTTGGGGTGATGCTCGTGGCGGCGGAAATGCTGGTTCCAGCCTTTATACTCATCTGGCCGGGTTTGGCCGCCCTATGTGTGGCGGCAATCGTCTGGCTATTTCCCAATCTTTCTGGTGAAGTGATTACCATCATTTTTGCAATGTTGGCGCTTGGGCTAACCTTTGGCGGGCGCGCTTTGTTTGACCGCCGAAGCCAAGATGTTGTCACCACGGGCCTTAATGAGCGCACACATAACCTTGTGGGCCGCCGCGCAAAGGTTGTGAGTTTTGACCACGGTGAAGGCCATGTTGATATGGACGGCGTTCAATGGCCCGCAAGTTGGCCAGACGGCGCAAGCGCAAGCCCTGGCGAATATGTTGTCGTCGAGCGGGTCGATGGTGTGCGCCTGATCATCGCAAAAAGACCATAAGTTTACACTGGCCGAGATGACACAATCGTTGGCTGATGATTCTGTTTGGCACTTTGCGACGCTTTATGATTGTGGCCCGGCATCTTAATACTATCCAAATTACCCACTAATTTCAAAAGTATCATTTAGAAAACTGAAATGCTTGGCATTTACTAATTTTATTCATTAAATAGTCCTGAATTATTCAAGCTTTTCGAAACCTGTTGATTAATTAACCCTTCAGTAATCGGGCGCCGTGCCTAACAAAATACCAAATCAACAGTTTCATATTCATATTTTTTGATTGATGTTTTCGCTGTAAAATCACCAAATCATCCTAAAGTTGAAATTGGCGCCACCTGAATAGCTTGAAAAGCTATTAAAAACTTTTGAAGCCCCCCTCTTGCCGTAAAACTTATGGCTGAATATTTTTCCGAACAATTTTCGATCATTTGCTTGCTTTTCGTCCGAATGATTTGCGATAACATCTTGAACTCAATGCAACTCTTGCGCCCATGCTGGTTTAGTAAGATAGTAACCCAGAACATGTGGACAACGAACGGGACGCACACGTGAAACTAATACCAGCTGTGCTTAGCGCAATGACATTCGCCAGTGTTGGCTATGCCCAACAATCTGAAATTTGCTCAACTCATACAGTTATGCGCGGCGAGTCGCTGCGCATAATTGCCGAGAAATATCTTGGGACACGCGAGCAATCGCCGGTCATCTATTCCGCAAACCGCTCTGTCGTTGGTGGGGATCCAAACCTGATCACGGTTGGAATGGTTCTGCAAATTCCATGCGCATCCGGCCAAACAGCGACCGCTGTTGTTGCGTCTGCAGCGCCCGCTGCGGCAGAGCCCGCAATCATAGAAGCGGCACCTGCGGCCGAAGCGGCCAGTGCCACGCGATCAATTGCGGCTGATGGATTTGGTGGCGGAATTGTCGCGGTCGTAGCAGAATCGCCGTTTGTGGATGCGTCGATGCCGAATGGTGGGGCCATGTCCGCGGTTATGACAACTGCGCTTGGACGTGCGGGCGCAGGTATGCCCGCTGTTGCACTGTCAACCTCTGGCACAGCTGGCACATTGGAAGCCATGGGGCGCGATGCGCGCCTTGAAGTTGGCTTCCCGGTTATTCGCCCAAATTGCTTCTCATCAAATCTCAGCGCCGTTTCTAGCGGGCTGTGCAACAATTTCTACTTCTCCTCGCCCATGTTTGAGGTTGTGACCACGTTGTTTGCACGTAAGTCTGACAACCTGCAGATCACCTCGGCCGAAACGATGGCGGGTTTGAACGTCTGTATCCCAGATTTCTATCCGTTCGAAGATTTGCAAGACCTTGGAATGGCTTTGACCGAAAGCACCATGGTCGAGCCCGGCTCAGTTCAGGCCTGCTTTGATGCGCTTTTCGCTGGTGAAGTTGATCTGGTCTATGCGGACTTCCTGACCGCTGAGCATACAATTGGCAATATCGACATGCGTGGCGACATCGAGCCGTTGAGCCGTTTTGCTTGGATTAAAACTGTTCATGCGGTTTCGCATAACGGTAACGCGAATGGCGTCAACTTGCTGACGAAACTGAACGAAGGCTTTGCCAACATGGTGGCGAGCGGCGAATGGCGTGCCATGATGCGTGAGCTTCTGTCATCATAAACCACGCGTAGCGCCTGCTACGGCAGGCGCTGCTTTTCACTCGGCCATGAATAGCCGAAAAGCTCCTTCCGGTTTGGCGGGGCTTTGGACGAAAAAAGCCGGGGTGGCTCTTGTGCTACTCTGTTGAAGAGGATCCTAGGGGAGGGATTAATGCTAAAGCGCATACTCAGTTTAACGATCGCCGCCGCAGCACTGCACGGCGTATCCGCACAGGCTCAGACTGCTTGTGAAGCGTATACCGTTCAAACCGGTGACTCGCTCCAGTCCATCGCAAACCGGGCTTATAGCAACCCGTCATTGTTTCGCGTGATTTATACGGCAAACCGTGACGTGATCGGGGGAGACCCTAACCAGATTTTAGTCGGCATGCCGCTACAGTTGCCCTGCGAAGATGGCACAGTTCCAGCCGCTTCATCTGCAGTTGCTGAATCCTCATTTAGCACAACAATCGATGCAACCGCATCGGACTCGGCGGCAATCGCGCCGTTGAGCGAGCCAGTTGCTGCACCTGCCGGCGGGATGACACCCTTTGTCTTGCCAATGACATTCGTAACCGGGGGTGACTATGCGCCCTTTACTGATCCCGACCTTCCCGAAGGCGGAATGTATACCGAACTGGTCCGGACAGCCGTTGCCCGTGCGAACCCTTCGCAAGACGTGCGTATCGACTTTGTGAAAGACTGGGGCTCGCATCTCGCGACCTTGCTGCCAAACGGCGCCTATGACCTTGGCTTCCCATGGTATATGCCCGATTGTACCAATTTGGGCCCACTAAACGACTCTGACCGTTCCCGATGCACCGATTTCGATCACTCCGACCCATTCTATGAAGTTGTGGTAAGCTTCTTTGTGCTGGCAGACGGCCCCTACGCAAATGCGCAGCGCCCGGAAGATTTGTTCGGCGCGAAAATTTGTCGGCCCGAGGGATACTTCCAGTTTGACCTTGCACAGGCTGGCCTGACCACAAATGCAACCATGGTGACACCCACCACACCAGCAGATTGCATCCAAATGGTTGATTCTGGTGAAGTTGACGTGTTTACCGAAAACACGCTGACCGGCATCGAAACCATTGAAAGCCTAGGTCTGACCGGCAAAGTTGTGCAGGTCGAAGCGCTGGACAATATTTTGACTCTGCATGTGCTGACACCAAAAACCAACCCAATGGGCCGCAGTCAGATTGCCACCCTGAACGCCGGGTTGCGTCAACTGGTTGAAACCGGTGAATGGTTCACTATCGTGAGCCGTCATTTGTCAATGCAGAACTAAAGCTAAAAATATCGCTGGACACATAAACCCCGCTTTGGCGGGGTTTATTTTTGCCCTCGGCTCAACGCATTTACGCGGTCTTCCAGCGCAAATAGTTCGGCTGCCTCAATCCCAAAACCACGAAGGCTAGCGACTGTGCTGGCCAAATAATCACGGTTCCGCCCAGCGGAGCCTTGTGCGCGCAGTATAATTTCTGCCTGATCGGCAAGCGACAGGTTGCCAGCATATTGCGCGTGGTCGCGTGCCACGACATAAGTCACCGCTTCAACCTGCCGCCCATCGCCCAATTCCAACTTACAAATATGCTCATAATAAGCATAAGAAATTAGCTCCCGCGCGCGCAGATAGGCCAATACATTCGCCCTTTCAGACGCATCGACCCGCAGCGCCATACCCTCACAGCTGGCCCCTTCACACACATCCAGCGCCAGCACGAGCCCCGGTGCGTCCTCGGTTCCCCGATAATGAACTGAGCGCATGTAAAACCCGCGTTGAAACCCATTTGCACGGGCTAATACCTTTTCAACCGGCTCAAAGCCCGGGTTCCACATCAGGCTGCCATAGGCAAATATCCAAAGATCACTTGTCATTGTGTGGCCCTGTTCACGCGTTTGCACTTGGTATAGTCAGGCAAGAACAACAACGAAAGCCGATGATGATCAGAAAACTCATATTTCTTGTGGTATTGGCCGCCTCACTTTGGGGCGGCTATTGGTTTGTTGGCGCATCTGCCAAGCAAATTGCACTTACTGAATGGTTCAAAACCCAAAACAGCCGCGGCTGGACAGCGCAATATGACACGCTGGATGTACGCGGCTTTCCCAATCGGTTTGACACAACAATCACCAATTTTCTGCTCGAAAACCCATTTGCCCAGTGGGGCTGGCAAGGCAACGACCTTGAAATCGCCGCTTTATCCTACAAACCCAATCATGTGATTTTGTCTTGGCACGGCGAACAAATCCTATCGACGCCGCAGGCAGTGCTCCGTTTAAGTGCCCGTCAACTACGCGGCTCGCTCGTGGTTGAACCCTCAATTGACCTCACCTTGGAACGGGTTCGGGTTGAGGCGAGCAATATGGAAATTGACGGTGGGCGCGGCTGGAAAGGCGGGTTTGATTTTGCCTATATGGCATTCGAAAACCTCGAAAATCGCCCCATGGATTACCGCTTCGGCCTCTCGGTCAGCGCATTTGACCATGGCATTCAATGGCAGAGCGATCCGCCCGATCTGCCAAGGCTGATCCAAAGCATCGCGATTGATTCCACCACCACCTATGACGCACCCTGGGACCGGCTCAGCTTTGAATCACGTCCACCACGTGCGCGCCACATCGCGCTTCAAAGCCTATCGCTCCAATGGGGCGACCTTCAGATCACCGCACGCGGCGAATTAGATGTTCTGGCCGACGGCACGCTCGATGGTGAACTGGCAATGCGCATTACCAATGCCCGCTTGTTTTTATCAGCCCTGCGCGCCGGGGGCCTATTGGAACGCAACCTCGCAGGCGGTGCCGTCTCAACCCTGACCACACTAATCGCACGCGGCAATGTCCTAAACCTGCCTTTGCGCTTTACCAACCGCCGCACCCGCCTTGGCCCAATAGACCTTGGCCCCGCCCCACAGATGAACCGCCGCTGACCCGTCTGCTTTTCAAAAATATCCCACAGGGGTCCGGGGGTTTCACACCCCCGGCCACCGCCCGTCAGGGCACTTAAACTTCGTCAGCTTGGCTAACGACAATAGGCCCCATTGCCATTATCAGCCGTATCAAAATGAAAATGGTTATAGTGGAACCGATCCGATAGCGGGCCCAGAACGGTGCCAAATGGCCCGCAGGCGCTGTTATGCAATCGCTCCAACGCATCACCTGCGCGCCCATTGCCCCAATCGCGTTCAACATTCAGCACTGTGCCGTTGTTTAACCTAAATTCACCAATATCAATCGCGTTGCCTAAAGCATGCTCTGACATCCGCGCCCCTGATTGAGAGTTGCGCGACCGGCAGGCATAGGACGCATAAACACGCACACTTTCCAATCGCCCGCCCGTGCCACGCAGGGCACGCTTGGCATCGTCTTCAATCCAATCGGCCAATACGCGTGCGGAACGGCAATTCAACGTCGCGCTCGGGTTCAGCCGCACCCCGGCAATTTCAGAAATCGTCACGGCACGCGAGATGCCGCAAGCACCATTGCCTTCTACCTGCCCGGTGCGTTCACCATAAATGCGCGCATCATTGCACAGTCGCACGAGCCCGGATGATGGGGAATAGCTTGAACGGCCAATACAGGCCGTCAGCACAATAATCAAAATCAGACTGGCAACTAAACGCATAGCGGTCTCCCCCAGGATCAGCTTAGCCGAAATAATATCGCGCGCCAGTCACTCAGCGCAAAATCCGCGCGTCGCTTAGGGCTTCACACGGCCAAAATCGGGTGCTGCACTGTCTTGGCCTGCATCAATAATACCGCGTCGGATGGCGCGGGTGCGGGTGAAATAGGCGTGCAGCATCTCACCATCGCCTGTGCGAATTGCACGCTGTAATGCGAATAATTCCTCGGTAAACCGCCCCAAAATTTCCAATGTTGCGGCCTTATTGTGCAAAAACACATCGCGCCACATCGTTGGGTCAGATGAGGCGATACGCGTAAAATCCCTAAACCCAGCGGCGGAATAGTTGATCACTTCGGATTCCGTCACCCGCTGCAAATCGTCGGCCACACCAACCATTGTATAGGCAATCAGATGCGGCGCATGGCTGGTCACCGCCAAAACCAAATCATGGTGCGCCGGGTCCATCGTTTCAACTTTTGCACCAAGCGCTTGCCAAAATGCCTGCACCGCGGCAACCGGCTCAGCCGCGCCGCCTTCAATGGGCGTAATCAGCAGCCAGCGATTGTCAAACAGGCTGGCAAAACCAGATTCGGGGCCGGAATGCTCGGTTCCCGCCAGTGGATGCGCGGGCACAAAATGAACGCTTTTGGGCAGATGAGGGGCAATTGCCTCAATCACTTCCGCCTTGACCGAGCCAACATCTGACACGGTTGCACCCGGGGCGAGATGCGGGGCAATCTCTGCTGCCATGTCGCCCATAATGCCAACCGGAACACATAAAATAACAAGGTCTGCACCGACAACTGCTGCTGCTGCGCTGTCAAAACAATCGTCAACCAGCCCACGTTCCAGCGCCTTGGCACGGGTGGCAGCAGATCGGGCATAGCCAGTGATACGTGCCTCCATACCGGCGCGGCGCATGGCCAACCCGATGGAACCTGCAATCAACCCAAGCCCGATTAGGGCGACATGTTTATACTGCGCCATCGCTCTGGCCTTTCATAAAATCCGTCAGGCAGGATAATACGGCCTGACAGGCCAAATCATCACCAATTGTAATGCGCAAACACTGCGGCAACCCGTAATTGGCGACATAGCGCACAATCAACCCGCGCGACTTCAATGCCGTATCCGCCGCCTGCGCCTGTGTGGCATCAGCAAAACGCACCAGAATAAAATTGGCATGGCTCGGGTCCGAAGCAATGCCGATTTGCGCCAGACCCGCCGCCAAAGCATCGCGCAAGCGGATGTTTTCCGTGCGGCAATGATCAACGTAACTCTGCTCGCTCACCGCAGCCTCGGCCACGGCCAATTGGCTATTTCCAAGGTTGAACGGCCCGCGAATGCGGTTCAGCACATCAATAATATGGCGCGGCCCATAACCCCAACCAATCCGCAGCCCACCAAGGCCGTAAATTTTTGAAAACGTGCGTGTCATCACAACATTATCGCGCGCCGTGGCCAAATCGGCGTGGCCATCAAAGCCCGGCACAAATTCGGCATAGGCGCCATCAAGCACCAAAATCGCCTGCGCTGGCAGGCCGTCGGCCAACCGCGCCACTTCGGCGCGCGATATCATCGTGCCGGTCGGGTTATTGGGATTGGCGATAAACACAAGCCGCGTGTTCTCCGTGCAGCCCGCCAATAGCGCGTCCACATCGGTGTGGCGGTCACGTTCGGCCACCTCAACCGGGGTGGCCCCTGCTGCTAATGCTGCGATGCGATACATGGCAAAGCCATGCTCGGTAAACAAAACCTCGCCCCCAGGTCCGGCATAGCATTGGCACAGGAAATGGATAATCTCGTCCGACCCAACCCCGCAAATAATCCGCGCCGGGTCGAGCCCATGCACTGCACCAATGGCCCCGCGCAGCCCGGCATGGTCAGTTTCGGGATACACGGCCAAACCATCAATCGCCGCTGCATAGGCTGCGCGCGCCGCTGGGCCGGGCCCATAGGGGTTTTCATTGGCCGACAGTTTGGTCACCCGGTTTTGCACGCCGTCCACGCGCGCCTTACCGCTGACATAAAGGCTTATGTCCAAAATGCCGGGCTGGGGCGTAATGCTAGGATGCGGGCTCATCGTGCTGGTCTTTCAATTATGCCGGTTTTCTTTAGCCTTGGGGCGCGGCCAATGCCAGACCCATTCCTGTGCTAATAAAAGCTCTGCGGGTCAATATCGATGGTTAGGCGCATGTTATTGGGCAGGCGCAACCCGTCCACCCAGCGGCGCAGCGCGTCCTGAATGGGCGCGCCCTTAGGGGCTTTGATCAGCATGCGCACCCTGTGGCGGCCCCGAATGCGCGCGACGGGTGCGGCAGCGGGGCCAAACAATTGTGCATCAATTTTGGCGCGCCCTGCCCAAGCCTGCGCCATTTCACGCGCCACCATGTAAACCTGCGCCTCATCCGGGCCAGACAGCACGATCCCGGCCATACGGCCATAGGGCGGCACCCCGGCGCGAGCGCGGTTGGCGGCCTCAGCAGCCCAAAACGCCTCTTCATCACCGGCAATAATGGCCTTAATGAGCGGATGGTCGGGCTGGTGGCTTTGAATCAGCGCTTGACCCGGTCTATCGGCCCGGCCCGCCCGGCCCGCCACCTGCCGGATCAATTGAAAGCTTTTTTCAGCGGCCCGTAAATCGCCACCTTCCAACCCCAAATCGGCGTCAATCACCCCTACTAGCGTCAGCAGCGGAAAGTTATGGCCCTTGGCGACCATCTGCGTGCCAATAATAATATCCGCACCACCTTGGGCAATCTCCAATATCCGCGCCTTCATGGCCCGCGTGCTGCCTGCCATGTCAGAACTTAACAGGGCAATCCGCGCGTCAGGAAACCGCGCCTCAACCTCTTCGGCCAAACGCTCAACGCCGGGGCCGATGGGGGCTAGCTTGCCCTCTACGGCGCAGGATGGACAAGCCTCAGGAATGGGTCGTGACTCGCCGCATTGATGGCAAACCAGCCGCGCCAAAAAGCGGTGTTCCACCATGCGTGCGTCGCAATGCGCGCAGCCGATTTGGTGGCCACAGGCCCGACACAGCGTAAGCGGGGCAAAACCACGCCGGTTCAGGAATAACAATGATTGTTCGCCCGCCGCCAAGCGTTCGTTCACCGCAGCGCTTAGTGTTG
>Ga0102814_10003510_pt1 | contig 10188 bp, 19 predicted proteins | sample ColrivemetaGS741_FD_79112 | JGI IMG/M metagenome (GOLD analysis project Ga0102814, IMG submission 79112) | Estuarine microbial communities from the Columbia River estuary - Flood tide ETM metaG S.741 | ecosystem: Environmental > Aquatic > Marine > Intertidal zone > Estuary | place: USA... | reverse complement strand
GATTGGACGTTTGGTGCTGGTGTGACGATGACCGATCTTACTGCGAGCGGCGCAGTCATATTCAGTAACTTGCCTGTAATTGACCCAGTGAATGCAGGACAACTTTGGAATGATAACGGGACACTAAAAGTCTCAGCAGGATAATTACATCATACTCGGGGGAGAGTTTTTCTCCCCCACACTTTTTTTGAGGAATTCATATTATGCCAGTAAAATACAAGCAAAGTCAAGTCTACAAAAGTGCGATCGCACGTTCACGTAACACCGACAAGCATTACTATATGCACCAACTCGACAACACACAATTGTGGAACGAGTTCTTCAGTACAAGTAACAAGAAGCAAAAAAGAAAGATGCGCAATGAACTTGCAATGCGCGGATTTAGTCAGGAGGCAATCGCAGAGCGAGAGTCTTCAAGATGAGTTGGGATAATTTAATACAGATCGCAGAGTCGCCTATTTCAAGAACAGGTAATGAAGTCTGGGATAAGACATTCAATGAATGTTTCTGGGAAAACATGTCAACCATAGTGTGGCATCATAGTTGCATGTTTGATGGCGACATCTGGGTCGGTAAGGACGAAGAGTGTTCTTGGTGTGGTGGTAATGAAGATACCGAGGGACATGAGATTACATATCATAAAATAATTGGACGCATGTACAAATGATTTTATTAATAGGTATTCTTTGCGTCTTTATATGCCCTATGGTCTTTGGTGGACTCACAATGTATCTTTCACATAAAGAGATACATGAAGAAACTTTGGATAGATGGTCTAAGCAGGAAACTCACGATGAAGTTTAAGATTGTGTACAAGAAAGAGAGCGAGTCTATCTTTCCTTGGAAGTCTCGTTTTCGTGGTGTTGTATTGTGGCCGTATGTAATCATGCGACCACGTAAGTATGCTACAGGGTCAGTTGCGCAGTCTGAAAAGGCGACACAACTTTCACTGGTCCATTTGTACCGACACGAACTACAACATTGTTATCAAATAAAACGTATGGGTGTTGTCAAATTTTATTTGAGTTACTTGTGGATGATTGCCCGAAAAGGGTATGACGACCACCCATTAGAACATGAAGCGAATCAACATGAGAGAGTCGCATTGACTCAACTTGAACAGAAATGGCTCCGTGAAGGAGTTATTGATTTATCGGAGATGAATGAATAATGACAGAAGAGTATCAAGGTTGGAGAAATATTAACGGTCCTACTACAGGTATGACTTTACCAGAAGCGACATTTCAGACACGAGTACGTGATGAAAGTATTGAAGGGACAAATCCATATCGTTGGGAAGAGACGACAATGGCAGACTACACAGAGGGTCGTCGTGTAGTGATCTTCTCATTACCAGGCGCATTTACACCGACGTGTTCTACTATGCAGTTGCCTGGGTTTGAGAATAACTTTGATCGATTTGTAGATCTGGGTATCGATGACATCTATTGTATCTCGGTCAATGACTCGTTCGTGATGAACGCATGGTCACGTCAACAAGACTTGAGACGCGTTAAGGTGATTCCAGATGGATCTGGTCACTTCACTGAAGCGATGTCTATGTTGGTTGACAAAGACAATCTTGGTTTTGGTAGAAGGTCTTGGCGATACGCAATGGTCGTCACCGATGGTGTCATCGAGGCATGGTTCCGTGAACCAGGCATTAGAGATAATGCGGATGATGATCCCTATGAAACTACGACTCCTGAAAACGTCTTGGGTTACTTGCGCACAGCAATCCCAAAAGATGAAGAGGCGGCATAAAAAGATCTTAGGGCTGTTGACAAACGGCCCTTAATCGTGTTACAATGTTTTTTTAGTTTAGTGAAGTTATATATAAATCAATAAAGTTTTTGGCAAGTAGCTCAGTTGGTAGAGCCGATGACTGTTAATCATCTGGTCGCAGGTTCGAACCCTGCCTTGCCAGCCAATATGCGAGAGTGGTGGAATTGGTAGACACGCTGGTTTTAGGTACCAGTGCCGCAAGGCGTGAGAGTTCGAGTCTCTCCTTTCGCACCAAATTATTATGAACAAGTGAGAGTAGTTATGCCCCCTAAACAAGGACGCGGTGATCCGATGGTAAGATCAGACGGCCGCAACAAACCAGATCGCAGTTGGTACCCTGATAACTTCGATTGGTATCTAAAGTGGACTGCGTCGATTCTTATTCTTGCGTCACTAGCGATGCGTTCTGCAGGACCAGATTATCGCATGTATGACTTGACAATCGGGTTCGCAGGTATTATACTATGGACTTGGGTATCTGTTATCTGGAAAGATCGTGCGTTGATTATGTTGAACACCGTTTCTGGATTTATGATTGCAACAACTATTTTGAGGGAGTGGTGATGAGTAAGAAGTCAATAGACTACAAGTTCAACGAAGACAAGTTGATCGAAGAATTCTCGAGTTATATTAATTCTACATATAATCAACACTACGCCAAAGAGAAGTTTCAGGCGACTGAATTCATTATTGATGGCGGTCATGGTACAGGGTTCTGTATCGGTAATGTTTTAAAGTATGCGCAACGGTACGGTAAGAAAGGAACCGATAAAGATGCGCGAAAAGATCTAATGAAGGTTTTGCATTATGCGCTTATTCAGTTACACGTTCACGATAGTAATTAGTTTAGTTTTAGGCGGTTGTGCCTCAAGTGGTGCAACTAACACATATCGTTATGGTGCGGATGACTTTAAGTTCCTTGTAAAGGAATATGAGAATCTAAGCCCAAAGGTTAATTTTGTTTTGTTGAAGAACCAAGCTGAGTACAACTCTGCTCGTAAGAAAAAGTTAGGTGTAAAGTGGGATTCGGTGAGTGCGTTTACTCTATGGATTCCGTCAACGGGTGAGTGTACAGTTTATATTAAAGACCCTGAGTGGAAATGGGAACCAGAGTTGATTGGGCATGAAGTTGCTCACTGTATCTGGGGAAGATACCACCAAGGTAAAAAGGGATTGAAACCATAATTATTGGAGCGGTAGTTCAGTTGGTTAGAATACCGGCCTGTCACGCCGGGGGTCGCGGGTTCGAGTCCCGTCCGCTCCGCCATATTCAGAGAGAAAAATGAGATTTCTTACAGTATTGTTATTGACAAGTGTTGTTGGTTGTAGTACAATAAGCGATGATAGGATATGCCTTGAGTGGATAAGTTACGAAGTCTCTAAAGAAAAATGTGTTCCTATGTACGGTGCTCTAATATGCGGTACGGACACTAGAACAAAACTTCGATGTGTTCTCTATGCAGAACCCGTCAGCAAACCGGAGAAAAAAGATGAGAGGTAAGGCAGAAGATCGCCGTCGCCGTGAAGGCGCACTAGAGAGACTCACAGAGTCAAAGTTCTTTGAGAAGAAAGGACGCACTGAGCAACAGTGGCAGAAGCGTAAGGACAAGGAGATCGAGATTCTTGAGATCGCCCTTGGAATTAAGCAAGGCGCTAAGAAGAAGCGCGAGGAGATTATTCTCGACTAAACATCGGGGGAGGTTCCAGAGCGGCCAAATGGATCAGACTGTAAATCTGACGCGAGAGCTTCGGTGGTTCGAATCCACCTCTCCCCACCAATTAGTCTCGGAATGACTTTAAACTTGCACTGGTCGTTACGCCCGTCACCTGAGTATGTGGAAAACTGCTCAACACACAAACACACACAACAGGAGACAATTATGTCTAATCCAAATCCATATGAACTTCGGTTCCAAATATTTAACGAAGCAAGAAATGTCCTAACAGACGAGTACTGGGCTAAAGTAAATCGCCGAGAAGTCTTGATTGAAACTGGTGGCGTCGATACCATCCCAGAGTTTCCGACATACCCTACTATGCAAGATATCATGGAAAGGGTAAAAATCATCAACGAGTTTGTTTCAAACAGTTAACGGAGATTGGCGCAGTCTGGTAGCGCATTCGCTTTGGGAGCGAAGGGTCGTAGGTTCGAATCCTACATCTCCGACCAATAAGGAAATGTTATGATACACGAATGGAAAATCTTCTACAAAGGTTTACAAGTAGGATTGACCTACTCAATGACAGAGTACGGCGCGAGAGAACGTTGGTATAATAACCATAGTTTCGGCGTGTCTAAATACACAAGTCTTTCATTCGAAGATATCCTTGCAAAGAGGGCATCATGATGTCAAATTCTTTTGATTTCTTTGATAAGATTTGATGTTGTGTTTTATAACTCTTGGAAAGAAAATCTGTGATAGGCCTTTGGAAGGTTTATATCAACGGTGAGTTCATGGGTCTCGTATCTGCAATCACCAGTGAAGGCGCTTGTCAAAAATATTGTGAGACTTATGGAATACCTACCAATATTTCACACACGGGATATGTTCGCGTTGTTGCAGAAAGGTTTAAATACGAGGTTTGATCGAGTGATATTGTACTACTAAGTATATGACATATAGGGTCTGATTCCCCTATTGAAATAACTGAATCAGTGGTGCCCAGTAGAGCAAACGGGGAGGCAACTCCCCCTTTTTCATTATGGAGACAGTATGAGTTTCATTGCAGAGTTGCAGAGATTGCAACAGAGTATCAAAGAGTTAAATCAGACCTTCGAGGCATTGACGGAAAGTGTTGATCAATATCAGAACACACGAACTACTCCGGAACTGCCTAATGAATTGGTCGAGACAAACAAACGATTGAATGATGTATCTCCACAAGAGTGGGACGCAGTTTCTAAAAGGTTCTATCAAGAACCCAAGTCATAAGATTAGGTGGGCTGGCTGAGCGGTCGAAAGCGGAGGTCTTGAAAACCTTTGAGGAGTGATCCTCCGTAGGTTCGAATCCTACGCCCACCGCCATTTATTTTCACTTTTTTTCAAAATAAGTGTTGACAACCCTACGATCATATAGTATAATCTTTTCTGAAATGTGAGAAAGAGGTTTCAAGTGATCAAGATCTTTTATGTCCACGGTTGGGGTTCTAAGTTCGATCCGACTAGCGACAAAGTACAAGCATTGTCTGAGTTAGGTGAAGTTCACGGTATTACTGTGACTTGGGCCGACGGACATCAACGTGTATTCGATCAACTTACTGAAGAGATTAGTGCGTATCAACCCGACTTACTCGTTGGTACTTCTATGGGTGGTTACGGTGTCAGTCATCTAGGTACCGAACTCGGCATCCCTTTCGTAGCAATCAACCCCGCAATACAACCGCACAAGACTCTCATGAGTCGTGTCGGTACTGGTACTGACTACTATGGTCGCGAGTATGAATTGACTTGGCAGACTGTGAGTGCATTTCCTGAGTTTGCTGTCGGTGGTTACGGACTTGTTCTTGTTGCGATGGATGATGATGTTATCAACGCGCAAGAAACTATAAATAGATACGCAGAACATTACGACTGTCGTGTCTATGAGACTGGTGGACACCGATTCACTAACTTAACTGAAGCGATAGTTGAAATGCGAACTTTCTATAACATTGCCGAAGGAGTCTACGGGTTTGCTAACGTTTAAGGGATATTTGAATGAGGGTTTTGTTAACCTCATCAACGACAATCCTAAAAAATCAGAATACATTGATGCCGTATGGGATATGATACAGAAGTCATATGCTCCGATCGGTGGCATCAAGAGTAACGGATTTCAAACGAAAGAAGCGATGATGAAGGTTCCTTTCTGGAAGATCGGTACTGTAAACGGCAAACCTGTCGCAGTGACTTTCTACAAAGACAAGAACGGCCGTAAGTCTGTCGCATCTGGTACAGACGGTTCTGACGATGGTAAGAAAAGAATCATCGATATGATGAAGAATGAGTTGAAAAGGTCTTACGGTGAAAAGAGTAAGGCGTCTCTAGGACTTATGTTGAAGATCACTCCACCGGACGTTGTCAAACAGTTTCTTATTACACCTAAAGACGTACAGGCGATAGACCCTAAAGACAAGATCGTCCCTATCAAAGGTTACAAAGGCGATCTGCCGAAAGACGCCAAATTGACCCTTGAGAAATATCCTTATTTGAAAGACTATGGTTATCTACGAGACTTCGGAGGAACCATGTTGTTCAAAGTTATGATGGGTACGCCAGGAAAGATTATAAAATAATTTGAAAAAAGCTTGACAAACACCATCTGACTATTATATAATTCTTTTCTAAATTGAAAAAGAGTAGTTGAGAGGACTCTTATATTATGAAGAAACTATTGACAGTAGCTGTATCTACTGCACTCCTAAGTGCATGTTCTGGCGGTGCAGATAACGCATCCGCCCCCGACCCCGTAGTCGTAACTCCCCCAACCGTAACTCCTGTTGACCCTGCAGTTGAGGCACGTGACAATCTACTCACGTTGCTTAACGCTACATCAACGATCGGTTCTTATGAAGAGTACATTCTCCCAGAGAGTGATGACTTTGACAACATTCCGCAAGATCCCAGTAACCCTATTACTGCAGAGAAAGTTGCGTTAGGTCAGTTAGTGTATCATGAAACTGGTATTACCGACGGTAACATCGCGGGCATGTCTGGGACATTCTCGTGTGCATCATGTCACAATGCACAGAACGGATTCAAGTCTGGTATTCGTCAGGGTATCGGTGAGGGTGGTGTCGGTTTCGATCACCGCATGATTGCAGCTGGTGTCAATCCAGAAGACATCGACGTACAACCCGTTACGTCACCTACAGTATTGAACACCGCATACCAAGAAGTGATGTTGTGGAATGGTCAGTTCGGTAACGTCATCGCTGGTAATGTAAACGTCGGTATTGATCCAGATCGTCACTTCACAGAAGGCACTCCGAAAGAAGCAAATCTACGTAACTTCGCTGGTCTAGAGACACAAGCAGTTGCGGGTCTAGGTGTGCACCGCATGGGTGATACTGAAGATTCTATTCTGCGCACCAACGAAACATACCGCGAGATGTATGAGGATGCGTATGGGATCGCAGAACCCGACGATATGCTAGAGGCAACTGCACTAGCGATTGCCGCATACGAACGCACCATTCTTGCGAACCAAGCACCATTCCAAGCATACTTGAAGGGTGACGTAGATGCGATGACTACTGAAGAAGTCAACGGTGCAGAAGTGTTCTTTGGTAAAGGTAACTGTCACTCGTGTCACAACGGACCTGCCTTATCATCACCGATCGGCGCGACGGCTGATGAAATGTTTATGACTGTCGGATTCCACGACTTAGATATGTGGGAAGATGAAATTGTCGGTGAAGTCAATCAAGCAACTAAAGAAGGTCGTGGTGGTTTCACTGGTGATGAGATGGAGAAGTATGCGTTCAAAGTACCGCCACTTTACAATCTTATAGATACTACTGTATTTGGACACGGTGCATCATTCACTAGTGTAGAAGAAGTTGTGAGATACAAAGTTGCGGCAACACCACAACACCCAGAAGTAGAGACATACAACCTTGACTATCGGTTCACCCCGTTAGACTTGACTGAAGATGAGATTGCAAACCTTGTTGCGTTCCTTGAGAACAGTTTGCATGATCCAGAGTTGATGCGATATGTGCCAGAGTCATTACCAAGTGGCAACTGTCCTGTCAACAACGATGAAATATCACGCCAAGAACTTGGGTGTGACTAAAGTATAAATAGGAACTATAGGGGCTATAGCTCAGTAGGGAGAGCGACTGGTTTGCATCCAGTAGGTCGGGGGTTCGATTCCCTCTAGCTCCACCAGTTTCCTCACTCGGCGCGGTCTGCAGACCTGGTACGAAGATCAGAAACACGAAAATTGCGATCTCTCAATAGCGCATGTAAGTATGCCTAGCAATGAATAGTGGATTCGACTTCTCACATAATGTACCAATTATAGGTCCCGCGCGAGTGAGGATTCTTTTTTTTATTATTGACACGTGAGAGTTTTTATGTTACAATATCTACTGTATTTCTTTGCCTTTATTGGTTTTTTGTCAGTATCAAGTTTTATCGTGTTATCATTTTTGGTAAGAAAAGAATCGAGAGAACTTGAACAAAGTGAGTTGGAGATAGATGATGTTTGAACATGTTCCTACAGAACTAAATGAAATGAATGCGGTGACGACTGAGAAAGGTCGTAAATACCGTACGCCCGAGGGAGTAGATCTCCCTTCTATTACTACTGTACTTTCTATACTCTCTCGTGATTCAATCATGAAGTGGCGTAGAAGAGTTGGTGCAGCAGAAGCAAACCGTATCTCTCACCGTGCATCTACACGCGGTACTGCAGTTCATGCAATTATTGAGAAATACATCAACAATGAAGAGAATTTTAAAGATGGATATACCCCAGATATTATTAGTAGTTTCCTTGATCTGCAGCCCATTCTCGATAGTCGTATTGGCAGAGTATATGCACAAGAAGCGCCTCTCTACTCTAACCACCTTGGTGTCGCTGGTCGTGTGGACTGTGTTGCTGATTTTGACGGTAAGTTATCTATCATCGATTTCAAGACATCTATGAAACCCAAGCGATATGACTACATTACTAACTACTTTATGCAAGAATCTGCTTATGCAATTATGTGGGAAGAACGTACCGAGCGTCCTATCTCACAGTTAGTAACAATCATCTCTGTAGACAATAATGAACCGCAAGTTTTTATTGAACACAGAGACAACTGGGTAAGACCTCTTCGCGAGACAATCGCGAAGTACAACGAAGAAAATGCTGGCAAATCATTTGACGTATAAACTATGACACAGAAACCTGATTTTGATACATGTATAGAAGTTCTACAAGACGCCCCCGATATTACGACCGGCGATCTTTCTGATTTTCTTGGTGATGATGATTCACTACCTACGACCGATCAATGGCAAGAACACTGGAAGGGTATGCCTGACTTTGTTCAAGAAGAAAAGAAACCATATAAAAAGATCAATGTCTGTTTTCAAACTAAAGAAGACTTTGATCTGTTTCGGAAACTTCTGAATCAACCTATGACGGACAAGACCAAAGCGATTTGGTATCCTGCGTTTGAACGTGAAAAGAATTCATTGTACTCATGGTTTGAAGATGCGACAGAATAGATATCCGATATATGTAATTTCTAAAAATCGTAGTGATTCTATGTTCACTTCACGGTCTCTAAACGACATGGGTGTTGAACATACGATTGCAGTTGAACCACAAGACGTATTGCCATATCAACAAGCGTTCAAAAACTTTGGCATAACGACAGCCAAGTTACTTGAGTTACCATTCAGTAATCACGGCATGGGTTCTGGTCCTTCACGCAACGCATGTTGGGAAGACTCTATCACGCGTGGTGCAAAACGTCACTGGATACTAGACGACAATATCTCAGATTTTTATCGTCTACATCTAAATTTTCGATATCGTGTAAAGACTCCTGTCTTCTTCCGAGCTATGGAAGACTTCGTTGACCGTTATAAAAACGTGCGACTCGCTGGTCCACGATATCGTTTCTTCTGTGCTTCTGATCAGAAGTACCCCGCGTTCATCAAGAACACTCACATCATGAGTACCATCTTGATCGACAACTCACTCGACATTCGATGGCGCAGTAAGTACAACGAAGACATTGATTTGTCTTTGCGTGTGCTGCAAGGCGGTGATTGTACGATTCTTTTCAATGCGTTTTTACAAGGCAAAGCTGCAACACAAACTGTCTCTGGTGGTAACACCGAAGAAGTTTACAATGCAGATAAAATGGATTATGCTGACACAACGTACGAGAAGACTATGGTTCTGAAGAATCTACATCCCGAAGACATAAAAGTAGTTCAACGATACGGTCGTTGGCACCATCATGTCAACTACGACAAATATCAGAAGAACATGATGCGATTCAGAGATGACTTTGTGATGCCGAAAGAATCTAATAACTACAATCTCAAATTGTTGAAAAAAATCTAAAAAATTGCTTGACATATAAATAGTATCTGTTATACTCAATAATGAGTACGGAGAATACTAATGTCTGGACCCAAAATAAAAGGTGCTGATGCAGCTGATAAATCGTTATTCGATGCCGTCATCGACCCCTATACCTATACCATAGGTACAGATACCACCGCAGCTTCTATGGCGGTGTTGATTGTTCGTGCTCCTAAAGACGATAGAGCCCGAGTCAAGTCTGACCTTGAGTCTAAACTAAAGATCTCCGGAATCTCTTTTACAAAAAGTACAAAGGGTGGTGGAACTGGTTCTACTGAACTTAAGTTCGGAAATAAAAAGATTAGGGTGACGTACAAACCTACGTCG
>Ga0102814_10003509_pt1 | contig 10189 bp, 9 predicted proteins | sample ColrivemetaGS741_FD_79112 | JGI IMG/M metagenome (GOLD analysis project Ga0102814, IMG submission 79112) | Estuarine microbial communities from the Columbia River estuary - Flood tide ETM metaG S.741 | ecosystem: Environmental > Aquatic > Marine > Intertidal zone > Estuary | place: USA: Columbia... | reverse complement strand
TAGACCAATTGATCGATTTACTTCACAACGAGGCCAAAGTAATTTAACTAACAACAAATATAGGTCTTCAAAATTATTTGAATGTCTAAATATAATAGCAAATACCTTTAACATATGAGTGTTTTAGTCTACACAGAATCTGAAAATGGTTCTTTTAAAAAAACCGCCTTTGAGGTTGTATCCTACGCAAAGGCCATAGCAACTGAGTTAGGCACTACCTTAACAGCTGTATCTATTAATGCAAGTAATACCTCCCAGCTAGGAGTATATGGCGCAGACAAAGTATTAGAAATAACAAATGACAGCCTTGCAAACTTCGACTCGCAAGCATATGCAGATGCAATATCTCAAGCTGCCACATCACAGGATGCAACTGTTGTTGTTTTATCTCAAACTGCAAATGCAAAATTTATGGCTCCTTTAGTTGCTGTAAATCTAGAGGCTGGATACGTCTCCAACGTAGTTGCGCTCCCGCAGAGCATCACGCCATTTAAAATAAAGCACAGCGTGTATACAAACAAGGCTTTTTCTCTAACCCAGATAAACACACCTGTTAAAATAATTGGTTTAGGTAAAAATGCATACGGCTTGCATGAAACATCTGCCGCTGCAGTATCAGAGGCATTCTCTCCAACTCTTCAACAAAGCAATACTAAGGTTATCTCTGTAGATAAAGCTACAGACAAAGTAACCATAGCAGATGCAGAGGTTGTAGTTTCTGCAGGGCGCGGATTAAAAGGACCGGAAAACTGGGGTATGATTGAAGAGATGGCCACTATTTTAGGGGCCGCTACAGCTTGCTCAAAACCTGTTAGTGATATGGGGTGGAGATCTCATGGAGAACATGTTGGACAAACAGGAAAGCCAGTGGCTGCAACACTATACATTGCCATTGGCATTAGTGGAGCCATCCAACATCTTGCAGGTATTAACTCCTCTAAGATAAAAGTGGTTATAAACACGGACCCTGAAGCTCCATTTTTTAAAGCAGCAGACTACGGTATTGTAGGAGATGCATTTGAAATTGTACCACAACTAAATGAAAAATTAAAGGCTTTTAAAGCGCAAAACGCATAATTTTTATTACTTTGTGCCTTTGAAAATGGCTGTTTAAATTAGGACAAACATCCTGTTTAAACAGCTTTTTTTAATTTAAACACTATGAGTCTAGTTAGATTAAATATTAAGGGGATTTCTTACAGTCAAACGCAAAATGGCGCATACGCATTAATACTCAGCGAAGTAGAAGGCAACAGAAAACTGCCCATAGTCATTGGCGCTTTTGAAGCACAGTCTATTGCCATTGCACTAGAGAAAGAAATCATGCCTCCTAGACCACTTACCCACGATTTATTTAAAAACTTTTCAGATCTTTTTGCAATTATTATCACACAAGTAATCATACACAAGTTGGTTGATGGGGTATTCTACTCCAGTATTATATGTGAGCGTGAGGGTGTAGAAGAAATTGTAGATGCTCGAACCAGTGACGCCATTGCGCTAGCACTGCGGTTTAAAGCCCCTATTTTTACACACAAAGATATTTTGGACAGTGCAGGTATATTCTTGAAAACTGGAGGTAAAAAAGAAGAGAACCAAGAACTAGAAGATGAAATATTAGATGATTTTATACAAAGCGATGACCCGCAGGCTCAGAGTGCAACATCTGAAGATTACAAAACCAATACCTTAAAAGAACTCTATCAATTACTTGAAGGCGCTGTTAAAAATGAAGATTATGAAAGTGCCGCAAAAATAAGAGATGAAATTTCAAAGCGAGACTAAACCCTACCAAAACCTATGAAAAAGCTATTATGTAGTATTGTTGTATTGTTTTTATTGGGAAACCTATCGGCACAAAACATCGACAAGCAATGGATCTTTAACTATATTCATTCTGAGGAAGGAACATCTCTTTTTGAGATTGATGAAACTTCAGACACTTTTACGCTAGACAATGGTGCATTTGAGTATTCACTTGCTGCCAAAAACAACCTAAAGGCAAGTGGAGATTATATATTTCAGAATAATTTATTGGTCTTATTTTATAGTCAGCCCACAGATACCATTCGTAGATATCGTGTTACAAAACTCACAGAGGATACTTTATCCTTCACAGAAAACAATACAACCTATTGGTTTAAAGCCGCTAAAACTCCTGCTGCAGTAAATGCGGCAGAGTCTAAAGACACAATCATACCCTCTCAAGGATTTTCTTTTAACAGTCTTTGGCGCGGAGTTCTTGGTATGGTTACTCTTTTGTTTATTGCATTTTTATTTAGCGCAAACAGAAAAGCAATTAGTTGGCGCACAGTAGGGCTTGGTCTTGCGCTGCAGCTAGTAATTGCTGTAGGGGTTTTAAAGATTGCCTTTATTCAAAAAATATTTGAGGGCATTGGAAAGTTGTTTATTAGTATTTTAGATTTCACCAAAGCGGGTAGTAAGTTTTTATTTGAAGGTTTAGTTGTAGACATGGACACCTTTGGATTTATTTTTGCATTCCAAGTGCTTCCTACCATTTTGTTTTTCTCTGCCTTAACCTCTGTACTGTTCTACCTAGGTATCATTCAAAAAGTAGTAAAAGCCTTTGGATGGTTACTCTCTAAGGTGTTGAAGATTTCTGGGGCAGAAAGTTTAAGTGTTGCCGGAAATATTTTTTTAGGACAAACAGAAGCCCCACTGCTTATCAAGGCCTACCTAGAGAAAATGAACAAAAGTGAAATGCTGCTAGTTATGATTGGCGGTATGGCAACAGTTGCAGGAGCTGTACTGGCAGCCTACATAGGTTTCTTAGGAGGTGATGACCCTACTCTGCGGCTAGTGTTTGCAAAACATTTGCTTGCAGCCTCTGTAATGGCTGCACCTGGAGCTATTGTAATCTCAAAAATATTATATCCTCAAACAGAAAAAATTAATACAGACGTTACAGTTTCTTCAGATAAAATTGGCGCAAATATACTAGATGCAATTGCCAATGGTACTACAGAAGGGCTAAAGCTAGCTGTAAATGTGGGTGCAATGCTACTGGTTTTTGTTGCCTTTATCGCTATGTTTAATGGTATTTTAGGCTGGATAGGAGATGTTACTACAGTAAACGACTGGATGGCCTCAAACACAAGCTACCCTAGTCTTTCTTTAGAGGCTATTTTAGGAACTGTGTTCGCACCATTGATGTGGCTTATTGGAGTTGCCTCCAAAGATATGATGATGATGGGACAGCTCCTGGGGATTAAACTAGCTGCAAGCGAATTTGTAGGGTATATCCAATTAGCAGAGCTGAAGAACATAAACAACATCATGCATCTTAATTACGAGAAATCAATAATCATGGCCACTTATATGCTTTGTGGTTTTGCAAATTTCGCCTCTATTGGTATACAAATTGGAGGTATTGGTTCTCTGGCTCCAGGACAGCGTAAAACTTTGTCTAAGTTTGGAATGAAAGCTCTAATTGGAGGGTCCATTGCATCACTGATTTCTGCAACAATTGCAGGAATGATTATTGGATAGCCATGTAAGGGTATGCATTTGATTATCGTTAATAAATACTGATAACAGCTCTCCGAGAAACTTTATAGTTTTTATTACATTACATATCTTTATAGTTGTAAACAAAAAAGCACAATGAAGCAATACCACGACCTTATTAAACACGTAGTTGACAACGGAACTCAAAAGCATGACCGCACAGGAACGGGGACCAAAAGTGTATTTGGACACCAGATGAGGTTTGATTTAAGCAAGGGTTTTCCGATGGTAACTACCAAAAAACTACACCTTAAATCTATTGTGTATGAACTACTTTGGTTTTTAAATGGAGACACCAATATTGGGTATCTGCAAGAAAATGGAGTACGCATCTGGAATGAGTGGGCAGATGAAAAAGGAGATTTAGGCCCTGTTTACGGCCACCAATGGCGCAATTGGAACAGTGAAGAGGTAGATCAAATTAGTGAGATTATAAACACTCTAAAAACAAATCCAGACAGCAGAAGAATGCTGGTAAGTGCCTGGAACCCGAGTGTGATGCCAGATAGCTCTAAAACTTTTTCTGAAAATGTTGCTAATGGAAAAGCAGCCTTGCCACCTTGCCATGCTTTTTTTCAATTTTATGTAGCAGATGGCAAGCTATCTTGCCAACTCTACCAACGCAGTGCAGATATCTTTCTAGGGGTGCCTTTTAACATTGCTTCTTATGCATTATTCACCATGATGATGGCACAAGTATGTGGTTACCAAGTGGGTGATTTTATCCATACTTTTGGAGATGCACATATCTACAACAACCACATGGAGCAAATAGAACTTCAACTATCAAGAGAGCCAAGAGCGTTGCCAAAAATGATACTTAACCCTAATGTGAAAACAATTTTTGATTTTAAATTCGAAGACTTTACCTTAGAAGACTACAACCCACATCCACACATAAAAGGAGCTGTTGCTATTTAATACTAAACTTAATAAACGCATGAAAAAATTATTATTGCTGGTATTGATTTTTAGTGCTTGTACTACATTGGCACAAGAAAAATGGGGAGATTTGAAAAAGAACAAACTCACCATGAAAGAAATACCTCCTGTTTGGCCAGGGTGCAGTGGCAGTATTGAAGAGATAGATGCATGTTTCAACCAGCAATTATCAAAGCATATCATGAGTAATTTTAAGTACCCTACTCTAGAGTACGAAAAAAATATTCAAGGACGCGTGGTTGTAAGTTTTAAAATAAATACAGAGGGTTTTGTTGAGATTACCGGTGTGACTGGTGGTAACAAAGGCTTACAAGAGGCAGCAAAAAGAAATATTTTAAAGATACCTCAATTAACTCCAGGTATGATGGGTGGCAAAGCTCGTGAGATTAACATGCGTGTTCCTTTTAACTTCAAGACCAATAAATAACTAAAAAGGTGATTTGATTAATTTACTTTTTTAGAGCCAATTTAGAAAGTTTAAGTTTCTCTCTTAAGTCTTCAACAAAAATCTTGTATTCTGATATTTTTGTTTGTTGAAAAAGAGTAACATCACACTTAATTTGTTTCTTTATATTTTTTTGCATGTCGTCTAGTAAAGTTTCATCTATAGAGTCTATAGAGAATAAATACATTTGACAAATAATAGGTAATGAATCCATACCCCTTGGGGTTGCGATGTAAGTTGTACTTTTTTTGGTGCCTTCAGGATCTAGTTTTTCAATAAGACCCATTTCTAACAATGATTTTAATCTATTTGTGAGAATATTAGAAGCGATTTTTTCCTTGGATGCTTTAAAGTCTTTAAACTTAGAGTGTTTGTGACAGAGCATATCTCTCATAATAAGCAAAGACCAGCTGTCTCCTAAAACCTTTGTAGAGCGTGCAATCGCACAAGTAAGAAGAGGATACTCCATGGTTTTTTAAATTATTGACATTAATCGTAATAATTTTATGCAAAATTAACTTAATTTTAGTTCATAAAGAAAAAATAACGCAACTATTAAGATATTTTAACTAAATATATATCAATATTTTTTTGACATAATAAATATGTGTTTTTTGGAAAAAAAAATACTTCTCAATATTAGTACTAATATACAAGTAATATTTTAAAAATTTACATATATTTATATTTAATATAAACAACTAATTTTATGAAAACACTTTTAACACTTACAGCGTTATGCTTTACTATAATGGTAAACGCGCAATGGATTGAAAAGACCTCATGTGATAAAAACGCAGCACTTGTTGCAAATCAAGCAATAGAGTATGTTATGAATTTAGAGTATATGGCTGCATTTGGTGCTGCTAATGCTGCTCTAATATTAGATAAAGATTGTGGATGTGCTAAACTAACCTTGGCCTACATTAGCAGCGGAAACCAAAAATGGGGAAGTAGAATGGCAAAACTTGATGCTATCGAGACACAATCACTAACACCAGAAGAAAGAGGCTGGTATGATATCATGAGCGCAAACAAAGAAGAAAAAGCAGCACTTGAAAATACCCTTGCAAGCAAGTATCCAGAGAGCGCATTACTTAATTTTTTATCAACCTCAATGCAAGACTTTAATACCTTCAAGGTCTTTGCTGAAAAGTTTCCTGAAAATGCAGCTTCTGCATACAACATGATTTCTTACGGTTATACCAATGGTGCATATGGGGAAAAAGACATGGACAAAGCAATGGAGTATGTAAGTATGTCACAAAAGATACATGATGGACCAAACTCATATGATTCTATGGCAGAACATTACGCGGCTAAGGGGGATTATGAAAATGCACTTAAAAACCAACTAAAGGCTTATGACTATGGCACGTTTGCTTCTCCATACAGCCCTAAATTACAATTATACTACGCCAAGACAGTAGCTCAAGAAACTACCAAGAAGATTCAGCAAATGCAAAAAGATATGCAAAAAGCAATATTGGATGGAGATTACCAGGGGTATAAAATGTTTGAACATCCAGAAATTATCGTATCTACTGGAGATTCTAATTTAAATCCTTTTTATATCTATACAGAGAAAGATGTAACTAAAAATTCGGCCATTACATGGGCTTTTTTCACACTCTCTGATATGCAGACTTACTTCTCACCAGACATGAAAACAGCAGTTGTCACATTTGTTGCAGATGGACAATACACAATAACCAAAACAAACCAAAATGTAGAGTATGCAACAAGAGCATCTTCTACCTGGACCAACACAGAAGACGGTTGGAAAATACTACACACGTCATTTGCCCCGAGAAAGGGTAAAAATGGTATTCCTGAAAACGAGTAATGTATTTAAAATATCATGTACTAAAAAGCCCTCTTGAAAAATCAAGAGGGCTTTTTTAAGCTTATAAATTAAGAAAGTTAATTGCTATTTTTATAGCCATAACTATAGCCGTAATTATTATAACTATAGTTGTACCCATAACCGTAGGTGTTATTTCTACTGATACCATTAAGCACAGTAACAATGTTTTTTATTTTGCCTGCTTGATCTATATCCTTAATAAAATTAAGCAAGGCTTTATCTGTGTAACCATACCGTACAACAAATATGGTTAAATCTGAAAGGGGAGTTACCAAAAAGGTATCTGTAACCAGCAATGTTGGTGCAGAATCTATGATAATTAAATCATAGTCTTGCTTTGCTTGTTCTATAAACAGCTGAAGCCTTCCGTTGCTAAGGAGTTGCGGCGCATTTGGAGGTACCGGTCCTGCAGGTATGATATCTAAGGTGTCGAAACCATCTATTTTTTGTATTAAATCTCTCCATACAACATCTGTATCATGTAATAGGTTTGTAAGCCCTGTGTCATTGTGGATTGCATCTATAGACTTATGTATTTGTGGGTTTCTTAAATCTGCACCAACCAATAAAACTCTTTTTCCTAAATTAGCTTCAACAAAAGCAAGATTAATACTTGTAAAGGTCTTCCCTTCTCCCTTAATAGTGGAGGTGCTTACAATTACATGCGCTTGTTTAGTTTGCTGAATGGGTACCACAAAATTAAGATTTGAACTTAAAATTCTAAAAGCCTCAGAAAGCGCAGAATTATCATCTTTTCTACTTAATATAAAATCTTTTTTAATCATTGGCAACTCCCCAAGATTGGGCACTGTATCCAAAGCTGTTTTAACATCATGTACAGACTTTACCTTAGTGTCAAAAAATAAAATTAAATAGATAATAATTAAAGGCAGTGCAAGTCCATAAAGCACCGCTTTGGTATAAGAATCTTTAGCATTAAGAGAAATAGGCTCCCAATATGAACTCGCATATTCAACAACTTGCATAGATGTCTCGGTAATAGCATTATTAATAGAGGCCTCCTCAAGTCTTTCAAGCAAAAATAAATACAGGGTTTCCTTGATCATTTTTTGTCTCTCAATATTCCTTATATATTTCTGTTTCTCGGGAATCTCTAGCAGGGCATTGGTATAGTTTTTGTTCTTAGCTAGAAGAGCTATATATCTGTTGTTAAGTTGTAATTCAAAAACCTCTAATGAAACTTGAAGGCTTTGTCTTAGATCTTGCAACTCTTTAAGGAGTATTTTATATTGTGGATTACTAGCTCCTGCGCTTGTTTTTAGCACCTCTAATTTTTGTACCATCACATTAAAGGCAGAAATTTGGGTATTTATACTAAGGGTCTTGTCATCTATAAAATTTGGAAGTACTTCTAGATTCTCTAGAGGAGCTTGGATTTTTTGTTTTATAAATTCTAAGGCTATACGTTGAGCCTCCAATTTTAACATAGCAGCTTCAGAGGCATTAAACTTAGCTACATCTGCAGATGTTTTAGCCCCTAGGTTTATCATATTATTGGAGATACTGTAGTTTTTTATCCCCGTCTCAATAGAATCTAACTCGTTTGCAAGTACAATAAACCGCTCTTCAATAAAATCTATGGTTTGTTTTGAGATTTGTTGCCTGAGTTTAATACCATCAATTTCAAATAACTCAATTAATCTATTGAGTATTTTCTCTGATTTACTCTTTATTTCTCCCCTAAAACTCAGTTGGAGTAAATCACTATTTTTTCCAACCACAGAGACGCTAAAAGCTCCTCTAAACCTATTTGCAATAACAGAAACTGGATCTATGGTAATGCTGTAGGATGTGCCTTTTAATTCTTTGAGAGATGGCAGGTTATATGGGCTAAGTTCAAAGGGTAGGTCATGCTCTTGTACAAGGGTATTGTAGTCAGGAAATAACTGCGGTTTTGTGTTTTCTCCTCTAGATATAGACACACCATCAGATTCAATCTTAACAGTATAGGTTTGAGAATATTCAATTTCAGAAAGTGGTGTATTTAAGGTGTATTCAAAAGGTATTTGAGAAACTTCAGTAAGAAGCACACTCCCGTACTGATAAAAAGAGGTGACTAAATTTAAATCTACCACCAGTTCCTCCCATATTTTAGAGGATTTAATAATTTCAATATTATTTTCTAGATTGATATTCGGCTTACTAAAAATAAATCCAGCCTCTGGAAGTTCTAGCCCTTTAGAATTGCTTAAAATTCTAATCTTGGCATTAGATTGATACATTTTTTTGGTGTACCGCAACTGCACAAACACCACACTTAATGAAATAAACAAAACACCTAATATAGAAGGCCAATACCTTATATATTTGGTGATCTCTAACTTTATTTTCTGACCTCGGTTTTGGTTTTGTTGGTAGGAGGCAAGTTTTTTATTTTCCATTTATGGCGTGAGTAATAATATTGTTGTGAGTATCAAGGTACCAAAACCTATAAGCGCGGTAGGTCCTGTTATAAAACCAGCAGATCGTACTCTCACATCATTGGGTTTTACATAAATTAAGTCATTGGGCTTTATAAAATAGTAAGGACTATCAAAAAGAGTAGCAGCTGTAAGGTCTAGATGTGCTACAGTGCGCTGGCCATCAATTTCTCTTATGATAATGATATCATCCCTCAGGCCGTTTATGTTTAAATCACCAGCCATACCAATGGCCTGTAATATGGTTAAATTATTTTCAGAGAAATAATGGGTTCCAGTGCCCATTTCTCCAAGGGTAGTAAACTTTGCGTTTAAAAGACTTACCATTACCGTGGGTTCATTAAGATGCTCTCCAGATACTAATAAATTCTCGATAGCGGTTTCTAGCTCCTTTATTGTTTTGTTGGCTACAGACACATTGCCTAGAATGGGTAATTTAATTTCTAAATCATTAGAAACCAAATAGCCCTGGCTTTGATAATTTTGATTTTGGCCCATACTTGTGCTCCCAGATAAGGCGCTTGTTTTATTATAAGGCTCAGCAGTTTCTATAATACTAGAGCTAACTACAACACTTAGAATATCATTGTGCTGAATGGTGTTTTGAGGGGTAACTACTTTTGTATTATTATAGGTGTCTATATCTTGTAGGTATAAAATTTGTTTTTTTGTAGCGCATGAAACACTACAAAGCACCAAAATACCAAAACTAATTTTGGGTATTAGCACGCTTAAGTATTGTTGTATCTTAATGGTATGTTTCATGAACACTGATTTTTTAGAAGAAAAAATTATATACTAAATTATCAAACTGCTTAAATTTAGAGGCGTTTTTTAAAGTAAGTACCCACAAAGAGTTTGGAACTTTATGTAACCTTAAGGCTTTGTAATCTTCTCTGGTCTTTTTCAAAATATTTCTCATACTAGCATTACTAGTGCCACCAAGGCGCATTTTAACCAGTGTGT
>Ga0102814_10003502_pt1 | contig 10198 bp, 6 predicted proteins | sample ColrivemetaGS741_FD_79112 | JGI IMG/M metagenome (GOLD analysis project Ga0102814, IMG submission 79112) | Estuarine microbial communities from the Columbia River estuary - Flood tide ETM metaG S.741 | ecosystem: Environmental > Aquatic > Marine > Intertidal zone > Estuary | place: USA: Columbia... | reverse complement strand
GCCTGAAGTTTCGCTTGTCGAGATCGGAGTTCATAATCTCTTTATACAAACTATAAAGTTGATGTAACGAGAAATACGTAGGCAATAATTCAAACCCTACCGGCTCTCTGTACAATTTATTACGCAGCTTATCAATAGCCTTATTCAAAATATCATTATGGTCAAAGCCTAATTCGCCCACTTCTCTAAAGTCGTGCCACTCGGCATACTTTGCAAAGCCTGAAGGTCTTAGCTTGTAATTATCTACATTTACAAGAGCAAAATACCCAACCGTTATTACCCTCGCAGCAGGTTCTAGGCGAATTGCATTAATCCACTTCCTATCTAATGCCTTTGCTAATCTATCCGGATGTCCAAACGCTCCAATTTGCTCCAGATATACGTTCTTAATTCCTGTAAGTTCAAATAAAATTCTTGATGCAGCTTCCTCTAAATCTTCATTATCTAAAATTAAATCTCCTGGTAATACCATTGTGGAATCATCAATATCTAAATTATCTCTTCCTGCACGTTGAAGCAATAAAACCTTTAGGTTGGTACCATCAAAACCGAAGATTACACAATCTACCGAGATATTTGGATTTGTTTGATTTTGAAACTTGGATATCATACAACTATTTTGGGGTTCAAAATGGTGGTAAATTTAGTGTTTTTTTTCAAAGTGTAATTTTTACACTAAGTTTGCTATCTAAATATAATTAAACAAATGATTTTAGTAGCAGATAGCGGCTCAACCAAATGCGATTGGTTATTGATAGATGACAACAATCATCGGGAAAAGACAACCACCATGGGTTTTAATCCATTTTTTCATAGTAGTGAATTAGTACATCAAAAATTATCTGAGAACAATTTGTTATTTGAAAATGCTCTAAAAGTGGAAGAAGTTTACTTCTATGGAGCGGGATGCTCTAGTGCAGCCAGAAATCTGATAATAGAACAAGGCCTCCGAAAAGTATTTACCAACGCAATTGTAATTTTAGTAGATCACGACTTAACTGGAGCGGCTGTCGCCACTGCTGGCGATTCTCCCGGTATATCTTGCATTATAGGTACTGGATCTAATTCTTGTTTCTTTGATGGTGAAAAAGTGCACGAAGAAGTACCGGCATTGGGCTATATTTTAGGAGATGAAGGAAGTGGATCCTATTTTGGAAAAATTATGCTTTCTGACTGGTTGTACCATAGGATGCCTAAAACACTGGCTACCGAATTTGAAGAAAAATACAGCATAACCAAAGAAAAGATTTTTGAGTCGGTATACAATAAACCCGATGCAAACGTATATTTGGCCAGCTTTATGCGATTTGCCAGCGACAACAAAAACCACCCATATTTTAAAGAAATGATTTACCAAGGTTTGGCTAAGTTTATCTCTATACATGTGTGGTGTTTTAATAATTTTAGGGAAGTTCCTGTTCATTTTGTGGGCTCCGTAGCGTATTATTTTAGAGAAGTATTGGAAGAAGTGGCAAGAAATCATAGATTTACCGTCGGAAAAACAGAAAAACGACCTGTAGATCCATTAGCTGACTATCACTATAGCAAACGAATTAAACCAAATGAGTCTGAAAGCGTGCATTTATGATCTTGACGGTGTAATAACCGACACGGCCAAATATCATTATGAATCTTGGAAATGGGTTGGAGAACAACTCGACTATAAACTTACCGAAAAACAGAACCAAAAACTAAAAGGTGTTGGACGGAAAGAATCTCTTGACAAAATAATAAAATGGAGTGGCTCTCGAATTTCGGAGGCCGATAAGCAACATTTTCTTACGGCTAAAAACAATATGTATCTAGAACTAATTGATACTATGTCGCCAGACGAAACTTTTGACGGTTTTATTGCCTTTAACAATGCTGCAAAAAAAGCTGGAATTAAAGTAGCAATTGGCTCTTCAAGTAGAAACGCAATTAGAATAATAGACAAGTTAGACTTGGTGCTGGCATTTGACGCAATTGTAGATGGCGGAATGACTCCAAACTCTAAACCAGCTCCAGATATATTTTTGCTAGCTGCAGAAAAATTACAAACTGCACCTGGTGAATGTTTAGTTATTGAAGACTCTCAGGCAGGTTTAACCGCTGCAAAAAAAGCTGGAATTAAAAGTGTTTACTTTGGCGAAAATAAAGGAATGAAAGGCTCTGTGATTAGTATCAAAAGTTGGACAGATGCATCTCTAGATATTTTCAACTCATTGTTTTAAACACGCTATTCTTATTAATGAAAAACTATATAAAACATCACCCGTGGAACATTGTGGAAGAGGGTTTCGACCCTAACTTAAATAGAGTTTCGGAAAGTATATTTAGTATTGGAAATGGAAAATTTGGCCAACGAGCCAATTTTGAAGAAAATTATAGTGGCGATAGCCTACAAGGAAACTATGTTGCTGGCGTATACTACCCGGATAGAACGAGAGTTGGGTGGTGGAAAAATGGTTATCCAGAATACTTTGCAAAGGTATTAAATGCTCCAAATTGGCTTGGTTTAGATATAAAAATTAACGGCATTTCGTTGGATTTAGCCAAATGCGAAGTACTTGATTTTAATAGAATACTTGATATGCAAACAGGTATACTCTATAGAAATTTTACAGCTAAGAATGAAAGTGGTATTACTTTAACCGTAGCTACAGAGAGGTTTTGCAGCTTAGCCACTACTAACTTAGGTGTTCTTCGTTACTCATTTTCTCTTGATAAAAAAGCAGAAATAGAAATTACATCATATGTAGACGGCACAATAGCCAATGCTGACTCTAATTATGACGAAAAATTTTGGAACGATATACGCACTAAATCGGCCAATAACAAAAGTTTATTGATATGCGAAACAAAGAAGACTGCATTTCAAGTAGGCGTATTAGCATCTACAGACATTACGCTAAATGAGCAAGATTTAGAGTGGAAAGACACTACAGATTCAAAAAATTACGCAGGTATTTATACAACGTTTTTAGCCGATAAAGACGAAAATATAAACATCGAAAAACGTGCAATTATTATTTCATCGCTCGATTATGATAAGGCTGCTATAGAAGACGCACTTAATAAAATAGCTATAGATTTAGATAAAACGGGGTATGACGAATTGAAAAACAAGCAGATTGCCGCTTGGAGTAGCAAATGGAATGAAAGCGACATCATTATTGAAGGTGATGTATCTGCACAGCAAGCCATTCGTTTTAATATTTTTCAACTTAACTGCACCTATTCCGGAGAAGATGAAAGATTAAACATTGGCCCAAAAGGCTTTACCGGCGAAAAATATGGGGGAAGTACTTATTGGGATACAGAAGCTTATTGTTTGCCTTTTTACCAAGCAACTGCCGATAGCCATGTAGCTCGTAACTTGCTTATTTACAGATATAAACACCTGAAAAAAGCCATAGAAAACGCTCAGAAACTTGGTTTTAAAGATGGAGCAGCTTTATACCCAATGGTAACTATGAATGGCGAAGAATGCCATAATGAGTGGGAAATAACTTTCGAAGAAATTCATAGAAATGGGGCAATTGCTTATGCCATTTACGATTACATAAACTATACTGGAGAACAAGTTTATCTTGCTAAATACGGTTTAGAAGTACTTATCGGTATTGCTAGATTTTGGGCACAACGTGTAAACTGGAGTGAAGATAAACATCAGTTTGTTATGCTAGGTGTTACTGGTCCTAACGAGTTTGAAAACAATGTAAACAACAACTGGTACACCAATAAAATGGCTGCATGGTGCATGGATTATTGTATAGAAAGTTTGACTTGGGTAATGGAAAACCAAGAAGATGATTATGCTAGAATAATTGCAAAAACCCAGTTAAATACAGAAGAGCTTTCAAAATGGAAAAACATTTCCGAGAATATGTATTATCCATTTTCGGAAGAGCACGGAGTATTTTTACAACAAGACGGATTTTTAGACAAAGAGCTTATACCCGTAAGTGAACTACCAGCAAGCGAAAGACCAATAGTTGAACACTGGAGCTGGGATAGAATTTTGCGTAGTTGCTATATAAAACAAGCAGATACCTTACAAGGAATTTACTTTTTCGAAGATCAATTTACAGAAGACGAAATTCGTCGTCACTACAATTTTTATGAGCCTTTAACTGTGCACGAATCGTCATTATCTCCCTGCGTACATAATATTTTAGCAGCTAAAGTAGGCGATCAAAAACGTGCCTATGAATTTTATCTTAGAACAGCACGTTTAGACTTGGACGATTACAACAATGATACACGTGATGGCTTGCACATAACCAGTATGGCGGGAACATGGCTCAGTATAGTTAAAGGTTTTGCGGGTATGCGTGTAAAAAATGGCGAAGTAAGTTTTAATCCATTTTTACCCGATAAGTGGGAAAGCTTTAGTTTTAAAATTCGATTTAGAGGTGAGTTAATGGCTATTACTGTAAATAAATCAGGATTAAACATTGCATCTCAAGCTATTGCTCCTTCAAGATAAAATTAAAAAAAAAGGACTAAACACCTATTTTTATAGCGTTATTTGTTTAAAATGTCCTAATCTAATGGCCTAATTTTACATAAAATGAGAATAATTACGCGACATTTTACTTTCATCAACAGACTGCTAACAAAGCGGTATTTGTTTCTTTTGATTAGTTTATGTTGCCTAATTTTTGTTCCATCGTTTTTCTATAGCTCTCCTTTCTATTTAGAAGTTACATACCTATTAGAAGCAATTACAGTAATTGGGGGAATTTACACTGTACAAGAATCTAGATTTCAACTAAGAGCAGGCGTTATTTTAGGTTTACTGGTAATAATCGTAAATTGGATTGGAGCTTTTCAAGAAAACGCTACTCTAAACTTTTATTTCAGTTTTGTGTCTTTTATATTTTTCTTTTGTTTTGTTTCATACAAGTTAATAAATAAAGTATTTGCAACGCCTCAAGTAACATCAGGTGTGCTTTATGCTTCTATTATTATATACCTTCTTTTTGGAATAATTGGAGGTTTTGGTTTTATGCTTATAGAAAATGCATACCCAAATTCATTATCAAATTTGGAGCTAGTTTCTTTTGCTAGTCCTTCAGAATTTATATACTACAGTTTTGTAACCCTCTCTACCTTGGGTTACGGAGATATTGCACCAATTTCTCCACCTGCACGTTCGTTAAGTATATTCTTAGGTATTTTAGGCCCACTCTATCTCACTGTTTTAGTGGCACTTATAGTTGGCAGGTATGTATCTACCCACCATAAATAGAATTAATCATAAAAATAAGCTTAGTGTTAAAAAGACACTAGTGTTTTTTTTCGGATATTCGCATACATGAAGAACCCTTCTTTACTCATATTCGTTGCGAGTACTATTTTTTTAATTAGCAGCTGCAAGCAAGCTGGTAAAACGTATGAAGATTCTAAGTTATACGGATTAGCTTCACCAATACAATTAGAATATGGCAGCAATACGGTTTTTGTTAGCGACTATTTTCCAGAAGGAATTGTTATAGACTCGCTAAGAACAGCTCAAGGAATTACTGAAACGCACACTAATGACAGTATTGTTTTTATGGTTGATCTTAACTTAAGCAAGCCTCTTAATAACTTAACCATTTTTGCCGAAGGTATCCCCTACTCTATTTTACTTAAAAGTCCTAAAACCAAGAACGAAATATATAAAATAGCCAAAACAGCATTTAAAACCGGCGTCTCCAAGTTAGAAATAAAAGGAGAATTTAGTAATTGGGCCACACAATCGTTTTCTCAAGATGAAACGCATTATCTTTTTAGCTATAAACTTAAGCCGGGAAACTACCAATACAAGCTTGTAGCTGATGGTAAAGAAATTGCAGACCCAACCAATCCGACTGAACTTAGCAATGGAATGGGAGGTAAAAACAATATTTTTGAGGTAAGCGGCAATTCAAATGCAAAAACGCCACGTTTATACACCCATAATTTTTCGAGTACAGAAGTTAGTTTAAAACATGAATACACAAATGAGGTATTTGCGTACTGGAATAATTTTAGAATTGATACAAAACTAGAAGGCGACAGTATTAGTGTACTTATTCCTCCTTTTGCCAAATATGAAAAACGCTCCTTTATACGCGTTTTCGGTTGTAATAATGATTTAGTAAGTAATGATGTACTGATTCCACTAGAAAAAGGCAAAGTAATTACAGACTCTAAAAAACTGAATAGTAACGACTGGCAAAGTAGCGTGATGTATTTTATGATGATAGACCGCTTTGTAAACGGTACCACCGAAAATGACAAACCGGTTAAAGATGAACGAATATTACCCAAAGCTCAATACATGGGAGGTGATGTGAAAGGGATTACTAAGAAAATAGAAGATGGCTACTTTACTAAATTAGGTATAAACACCTTATGGCTAAGCCCAATTACCCAAAATCCAACAGATGCTTGGGGCCAGTTTAACGATCCTGATACTAAATTTAGCGGATACCATGGTTATTGGCCTATTACTTCTACAACCGTAGATTTTCGCCTTGGTTCATCAGTAGATGTTAAAGAAATGCTGAACGCAGCCCACAAAAACGGCCTGAGTGTTATTTTAGATTACGTTGCAAATCACGTACACCAACAACACTCTGTTTATCAGCAACATAAAGATTGGGTAACACCACTTTACTTGCCCGATGGCAGTATGAATACAGAGCGATGGGACGACCAACGACTTACTACTTGGTTTGACACCTTTTTACCCACGCTTAATTTAATGGATCAAAAAGTAACCGATTATATGGTAGATAGTGCAATGTTTTGGATTACAGCGTATGATTTTGACGGATTTAGACACGATGCAACCAAACATATTCCCGAAAACTTTTGGAGAACATTATCTAAAAAAGTAAAATTGGTTGGTAAACAAAAAGGCAAGTACTTCTACCAAATTGGGGAAACTTACGGAAGCTACGACCTTATAAATAGCTACATTACCAGTGGAATGCTCGATGGACAATTCGATTTTAATATGTACGACAATGCCTTGCCTGTTTTTGCTAATCCAGCAGAAAGTTTTCAGAGATTAGCTTCTTCATTAAACACCAGTTTAAATACATATGGTTACCACCACTTAATGGGAAACATTACAGGAAATCAAGACAAGCCTCGGTTTATAAGTTTTGCTGACGGTAGTTTAAGTTTTAACACAGAATGGCAAGACTTTAAACGTATTGGATGGAAGCAAAACATTGAGGTAAAAGATACTAATGGATACAAACGAATGGCCTTGTTTAATGCCTACAATATGACTATACCAGGTATTCCAATAATTTATTATGGCGACGAAATAGGAATGCCCGGTGCTGGTGACCCTGATAACCGCAGAATGATGCATTTTGGTGATTTAGACAATTATGAGCGTAATTTACTTAAAGAAATTACGAAGTTAATAAGCATTAGACAAAACAACATGGCCATGCTTTATGGCGAAACCGAAATACTGCACACCGCTGATAATGTATTAGTTATAAAAAGAAGTTACTTTAGCAACGAGGTAATAATGATGCTAAACAAAGGACCAAAAGAAACCAAAGTGGCACAGCGAGACGGCGATAAACTGGTATTTAACCTTACTGCCCCGGGTTATGGCTATGCCATACAAGTAAACGGAAAACTAATTCAATAGGAGAATAGGTTTGATAAAGCGTATTTTAGCAACAACGTTAAGTTTCCAAAAAGCAGTAATTGTACTCGTAATTATGGCTTGCTGTTTTGCTGTGCTTAAAAACGCTGGAAATACCCGAGCAGATTTTACTGGATATGTGGAGGCAGGAAATTTAGCCTTTCATCACACTAATATTTATGCTAGTGAATTCAATACCTGGCCACCCACTTTTTCATTCTTGTGCATCCCTTTATATCTCTTTAATCAACTAAGTCCTTGGTTTTTACAATTTTTTTGGTTGGCTGGCACCTGTATAGCGTTTTATTTCATTTTAAAATGGGCTTATGAGCTTGTGCACGAAACAAGGCTAAAAACACTTGACTGGAAATTTATCGTTCCGCTATTGTTGTGTTTTCGCATTTTCTATGAAGAGTTAATCAATGTGCAAATTAATGTGTACATGCTCTTTTTTTCTATACTTGCATTGCGTCTAATAAAAATAAACAAGCACGCTTTTTTTACCGGACTTTCGTTAGCTATTACTATTTGTTGTAAAGTATATACGCTCATACTACTTCCCTTTCTGGTATACAAAAAGAAATACCAAGCTGCCCTATTTACGGTAGTTTCCATTCTTATTTTCTATTCTTTCACTGCCTTCTATTTCGGTTGGGCAGAAACAAGAGTATTATTCCAAACTTGGGCAAATAAAGATTTAATGAGCAAGCATATTTTTGATCATAATAATCAATCTATTTGGAGTTTTATAACTGGATTAACCACCGATTTTTCCCGATTTAATGATTTTCATTTCAATCTATTCTCATTATCCATAGAACAGTCTAAACTTATTACGCTATCTATTTTAGCATTATTAGGTATTTTTCTAGCCATTAAATTTTATACAACAGCTAAAACTAAACATGCATTTTATTGGCAAGCACTTGTTGTTCTTTCGCTGATTCCAGTAGTTTCTCCTCTTGCTTGGAAATACTATTTCGTATTTTTATCTCCTTTAATAATAACACTTTACCCATTAATAGCGGAACATAAACAATGGAAATGGGCTTACTACATTCCGCTTTTTTTAATAATACTTTGTTCCGAACTCTTCGTTGGCAGTTATTTTTCCGACGTGTTAGAAAGTTTAGGAATTATTACTTTTGGCTCTCTCTTTTTTAGCCTGTTTTCTATTTTTATATTTGAAAAATCATATGAATAAATACTTATATCTATTTTGGATATTGGCAGCTTGTAACACTTCGTCTACTACTGACAACAAACAAACACAGCCGACACCAAGCCCATCAGAATGGGTACAAAATGCAACAATTTACGAAGTAAATTTACGCCACCACACACCCGAAGGAAATTTAGCAGCATTTGAAAAAGATTTACCTCGCCTTAAAGAACTTGGGGTAGACATACTTTGGATTATGCCTTTACAACCTATTGGTAAGCTAAACAGAAAAGCCGTTGGCGACACTTTTGTAGACAATATGTCAAATCCAGATTATGAAAAATATTGGGGAAGTCCTTACTCTATAAGCGACTACAAGGCTGTAAATGAAAGATATGGCAATGTCGAGGATTTTAAACGTGTGGTAGAAAAAGCTCACTCTCTAGGAATGAAAGTTATTATGGATTGGGTAGCTAATCACACCGCATGGGATAATCCTTGGATAACTGCCCATCCAGATTGGTACACAAAAGATAGTATGGGAGAAATTACAGACCCTATTGGGGCTGATGGAAAACCATGGGGCTGGACAGATGTCGCGGACTTAAATTATGACAATAAAGAAATGCGATTGGCCATGATTGATGCCTTAACATTTTGGATTACAGAATGTGATGTAGATGGCTACAGATGTGATGTTGCTTTTGAAGTGCCTACTGATTTTTGGGAGGAAGCTAGAGCTGCACTCGATTCTGTAAAACCTGTATTTATGCTTGCAGAAGCCGAAATGCACGCACCCGATTTATTTAATAAAGCTTTTGATGCGTATTATGGTTGGGAAATGCACCATGTCTTCAATAAACTAGTAAAGGGAGAAATTGGAACTTCTGAATTTAGCCGAATTCTAGCTCACCACGATAGCACAACGGGTGGAAAAGCATTTGAAATGAATTTTATTGATTCACACGATGAAAACGCTTGGAACGGAACAATAGAAGAGCGACTAGGAAATAATTGGAAACCAATGGCCGTAATGAGTTACGCCTTGCCAGGCATACCAATGATATATACAGGACAAGATGCTGGAAATAACAAAAGACTTAAATTTTTTGAAAAAGACAATGTAGATTGGAAAGCACCGAATGCTAATGAATACTTCGAATTTTACAAGATGCTGAACGCACTTAAAAAAGATCCTGCTTTCGCCATAAATAGCCCGTATAAATTTGATATTGAATATGAGAATAAATCGCTTATAATATTAGATAGAGGAGAAAATGGTGTATACAGAATTATTTGCAATATGAGTGAAAAACCTTGGACAGTAATAGGGCACGAAATATCACTTACAACTGGTTATAATGTGGTAAATCAAGATAGATTAAATAAAGAAACTTTAGGCCCTTGGG
>Ga0102814_10003498_pt1 | contig 10209 bp, 14 predicted proteins | sample ColrivemetaGS741_FD_79112 | JGI IMG/M metagenome (GOLD analysis project Ga0102814, IMG submission 79112) | Estuarine microbial communities from the Columbia River estuary - Flood tide ETM metaG S.741 | ecosystem: Environmental > Aquatic > Marine > Intertidal zone > Estuary | place: USA... | reverse complement strand
TTTCTTAATCAAGGCAGTTAATCTTTTTTGTTCCAATAGTTTTCATTATGACATATATATTGGGTCTTGATGGACTGTGGTATTCATTTATTATAGCTGACATATTATCTGGATTATTAAGTTTATTTATGCTTAGACACGAACTTAAAGTTTTAAAAATAAAATCTCAATAAAAAAACTCATCACATTAATTGTGATGAGTTTTTATTTTAGTATTCTTTTAATATTTTATTTGCTAATCCTAAGTAATCAAGTCCGATTTCTTCTTTAGCTCCAAAGATTGAAATATGATCTTTTGGTTGTCCTATTGGGATAGAAGCGATAACTTTTGTTTTAAGTTTATCAGCAACAATTTTCCCTCCACCTTCACCAAATATTTGCACTTTTTCACCTTTGTGGTCAAAGTAACTCATGTTCTCAACAACACCAAGTAAATCATGGTTTAATTGCTCTGAAGCAAAGCCAGCTTTAACTGCTATATGAGAAGCACTTTTATGAGGAGTAGTAACAATTACCATTTTGCATGCAGGTATTAAAGTTTGAATATCAATAGCTACATCTCCAGTACCTGGAGGTAAATCTACTAAGATAAATTCAATTTCTTTATCCCATAATACGTCATAGAAGAAATGATTTAACATTTTTCCAAGCATTGGACCACGCCACATTAATGGTTTGTCTGGCTCTAAGAAAAATTCTGTTGAGATTAATTCAATTCCATCTTTTTTGAATGGGATGATTTTCTCATTTTCATCACTCTTTGGCATAGTTATAGGCATATCTAATATTGTTGGAATACTACTTCCATAAATATCAGCGTCAATAATTCCTACTTTTTTACCTAATCTTGTTAATGCATAAGCAAGGTTTGCAGTAACTGTTGATTTACCAACCCCACCTTTACCTGATGCTATTCCGATATACTTAACTTCACGTCCAAGAATACTGTTTGCTTTTTTCAGTAATTCAAACTCAGTTTTTATACCAGTAAATCCTAAATCAAGTTTAATTAGTTTTGCTAATGATCTTGTAACTTGCTTTTTAAATTCATCGCCTATATTTTCAAGACCTATTATTAAAGTTACAACATTTGTTTCTTCATCGATACCAACATGCTTAAGTCCACCTGTTTCTTTAAAAGTTTTATTTACAGAAGGATCCATAAGTTGTTGAATATGTTCTATTACTTGTTCTCTTGTATACATTTTATCACCCAAATATATTATATTCTTTTTTAGATTTTAATCAATTAAAACGCTTATAAATTAGTGGTTTAAATTCCTCTTTAAAAATATCTTTATCACTTACTAACGAGTACACTTTAGAAGCTCTTAACTCCATATCTAAATATGGGTGAATTCCTTCTTTAACTTTTGATATAATATTGATACTATCATTCTTTTTAATGACATTGAGATAATCTTTACCTTTATCATTCATTCCAAGTAATCTTATATAGGGAACTTCAAAAGAAGTTAGAACATCTTTTCTTGTATTACATAGAATATGAATTAGCATTCTTCTAATTCTTGAATTTGTATATCTTCTTGTTAATAGCTGACTAATAAAATCAGAAGAAGAAGAGATACTTTTGACTTTTATTATTCGATTTTCAATTCCTTCTTTAACTCCGAATAACTGCTCTAATTCTGTGCTTGGGGTACTACTTAAAATGTATTTGAATTGATTCGAAAAATCATCTAAAGAAATCAGTCGCCTATTCTTCAATAAAACTGACACGCTTTTGGGTACGAATTTTGATATATCTTCTTTATTAAACAAAGCTTTTCTAAGAGCTGAAGCACTTTGTATTTCGCCTTTTGCATCAAACTCTGAGTAATAGTCCTTATTTATCCTCTTAATGGCTTTAATCTCTATTTTAGACTCAAGCTTTCTAATAGCTTTGATATACTGTACTCCGAGGATATTATTAGGCTTAGAATGTTCATTTGTATCAGATAAGTCTTTTATAGCTAAGTCATAACTAGTTGGATAACTGTTTCCATCATTAATATATTTCTTTACAAGAACTGAGTACTCTTCAGATTCAAGGATGTCAGCAATTTTAATTAGTGGTTCAATATTTTCGCTCTCAGAACCAAAATAAATTTCATCTACACCCATTTTATCTAAAATTGATACAGAAGTTAGGGCGAAAGTATCAGCATTTTGAACTGAAAAAACGAACGGTAGTTCAATAACCAAATCAATGTTATTTTCTAACGCCATTTTTGTTCTTGTGAACTTATCAATTAGTGCTGGTTCACCTCTTTGCATAAAATTACCGCTCATAACCGCAATAAGAATATCACATTTAGATAATCTTCTTGTTTCTTCGATATGATGGATATGTCCATTATGAAGAGGATTGTATTCTACAATTATTCCCGCTACTTTCATATTTATCACCAGTTTTATTATACCTTATATTTGACTTTTTTACATATTAAAAGTATAATTTTCACACTTGGAGGTGAGTAGCATGAAATGGACGATTCAGGAACTAGTTAAATTAGAAAATATTAATAATAAATATGAAGGAACAATTGATTTTTCATCAAAAATTGAAGGAACTGATATTGTAGGAATTACACCTGTTCAAGTGGCTGGAGAATTCGAAATATATGATAATTCTGAGTTTGTTTTCTTTAGTGATATTAAATGTGAAATAGTTATGGAGTGCGCTCTTACGCTAAAAGAAGTAATAGTGCCACTGGAATTCTCAGTAGAAGATACTTTTTCAACTTATGAAGATGAAAATAATTTTACTATTGAAGGGATTACTATTGACTTATTGCCGATAATATGGTCTAATATATTGTTGGAAAAGCCTATGCGAGTAGTAAGCGAAGACGCTGATGAAGAGTTTGAGTATAGCAATACTGAGACCAAAAAAACGCAAAATGCTTTTGCAGTATTGAAAGACACACAGAAATAGGAGTTGACATAATGGCTGTACCATTTAGACGAACTTCGAAAACTGCTAAACGTAAAAGACGTACACACTTTAAATTAAACTTACCAGGAATGGTAATTTGCCCAAACTGTGGAGAAATGAAATTAGCTCACAGAGTTTGTAAAGAATGTGGACAATATAACGGTAGAGTAGTTGTTGAAGAAAAAACAGATGTAGAGGAATAAACCTTTACGAAAAGAAGCGCTGAAAACAGCGTTTTTCTTTTACATTTTTTTAGGACTATGGTATTATACACTAACAAAGGATGATGACTAATGTATAAACATGTTTCAGTTTTATTAGAAGAGAGTTTAGACTATCTAAACATTAAGAAAGACGGTATTTATGTCGACTGCACACTTGGTGGTGGTGGACATTCTTTTGAAATACTAAAAAGACTTGAGACTGGACATTTATATTCTTTTGATCAAGATGAATATGCGATTGAGAAAGCATCTTTAAAACTAGACACATTAAATAAGAACTATACAATAATCAAAAGCAATTTTAAGTATTTGACGGAAAAATTAGCAAATTTGGGAATTGATAAAGTTGATGGTATTTTATATGATCTAGGTGTTTCCTCATTCCAATTTGATATTCCTGATAGAGGTTTTAGCTATCGTTTTGATGCACCTTTAGATATGAGAATGAATCAAACTCAAGATTTAACAGCAGAAGTAATTCTAAATGAATATTCTTTTAATGATTTAGTATATTATTTCTCTAGATATGGAGAAGATTCTAATGCTAAATATATTGCCAGAAAAATTGAAAAATATCGTGAGACAAAACGAATTGAAACAACTTTTGAATTAGTAGATATAATTAAAAGTGCTTTGCCTCAAAAAGTGCTTAGTAAAAAGGGACATCCAGCTAAGAAAATATTTCAAGCATTACGAATTGCAGTTAATGATGAACTACGTGTATTTGAAGATTCTTTAAAACAAGCATTGGAATTATTGAATAAAGATGGAAGAGTAGTTGTAATAACATTCCATTCTTTAGAAGATAGAATTGCAAAAACTGTATTTAAAGAAAAGACTACTATCAATATTCCAAAGCATATACCAATTGTTCCTGATAATATTCTTGAGTACAAATTATTGCATAAAAAAGTGATATTACCTTCCGAAAATGAGCTAGAAAATAACAATAGAGCACATAGTGCAAAACTCCGTGCTATAAAAAAAATATAAAAAAATATATCAAGTGTATTGACTTGTTATTTTGTTTGTGATATTATACTTATGCTGACAAAACGCAGGTGTAGTTTAATGGTAGAACCTAAGCCTTCCAAGCTTATTGTGTGAGTTCGATTCTCATCACCTGCTCCATTTTTTTATTTGTCGGGGAAATAATCTCATTTTAGAGATTTTTTTTATTTTTAGGGATAAAAAAAGAGCCCCGTAGGACTCTATTTAAATGATATGTTAAATTCCATCTCTGCTATTTTAGAAATAGTAACTGAGATACTACAATACTTTTCAGCTAAGGCCATTGATTTTTCGATGGCTTTTTGTTTACCTTCTAGTACGCCTGTAAAAACAATATTAGCTTGAACGTGTTTTAACAATGTAGGTACTTCCTCACGTTTTTCACCAATTATCTCATATGATACTGTTTCAAAATCTAATTTTTTCTTCTTTGCAACTCCAATAAACGTTGCATGTAAGCAAGATGCAAACCCGCCTAAAAATAATTCGTATGGAGCTAGCCCATTACCTTTATAACTTACTTTTGTTTCAGCATTTTCAGATTTTAAAACACCTTCATGATTTGAATCAAAATTAACATTTACAATATTTGCCATTTTGTTCTCCTTTTATTTATTTTTTTGGTATCTTACTCTACACTCTTCAATCAATTCAAGTGCATCAATTTTGTCGTGGAAAACACCAACTTCAACTACTTTGTTTTGTTGTAAATCTTTATAAGTTTTAAAGAAGTGTTTTATTTCGCGTAATGTATGTTGCTGGATGTCCGCTACTTCATTAATATGTGAGAATCTAGGATCGCTGTCGACTACACCAATTAATTTCTCATCATTTTCGCCGTTATCTACAACTTCTAAGTATCCTACTATTCTAGCATCTACAACACATCCTGGGAATGTTTTGCTGCTAGCTAATACAAGAATATCAAGTGGATCGTTATCTTTTGCTAACGTTTCTTCTAGATAACCATATTCTGCAGGATAAGTCATTGGAGAGTATAAGACTCTATCTAACTTAATTCTGTTTTTTACCTTGTCAATTTCATACTTGTTTTTAGTCCCCATTGGGATTTCAATTATTGCTTCAAAGATTTTTTCCATAGTCAACCTTCTTTCCTAGAGACTATTATAAATTAAATAACCCACATAATCAATAGAATAGGAATAAAATCTAGTTTAATTTTAGAACTTATCTTAGCTTGATTATATTATAATATATAGATAATATATAATATATATGGTAAAATGTTAAAGACTATATGGAGGTGAATAATATGGATGATTTATATATCAAAGAGATACTAGATTTAATTAATTTAGAAGATATTGAAACTGCAAAAGAGAAAATATTAGACTATCACCCTTATGAGATTAGTGAAGCATTACTTGAATTCTCAGAGGAGCAGATAGAGAAGTTTTTTGATATGATGACTTTTGAGGAATTATCAGATGTTTTTAGTTATCTTGAAATTGAAGAAGTGTTAGAATTCTTTGATGACATGAAACCGAAACAAATTGTGGGTATTATTCAAGCATTAGATATTGATGATGCAGTAGATGTAATAAAAGCTATTCCAGAAGAAGAGAGACCTGGATACCTTAGATTAATGAAACATGAAAATGCCTTATTAATTAAAAATTTAATTAAGTATAAAGAAGATACTGCCGGGTCAATTATGACCACAGACTTTATCCAAATTGATGTCAAAGATAATGTTGAAAAAGCAATGAAAAAACTTATTACGCAAGCTGTAGATGCTGAAACAATAAATACAATATATGTGACTGATTCAAAAAATATTCTTGTTGGTACTCTTTCATTAAAAGAAATGATATTGGCTAGAAAAGGTCAAAAAATAGTTGATTTGATGAACTCAAGAATCGTAAGTGTTGTTACTTCGTTAGATCAAGAAGATGTAGCTGGAATTTTCAAAGATTATGATTTTACAAGTTTACCTGTTGTTGATCATTTAAATAGACTTTTAGGTATAATTACAATTGATGATATCGTCGATGTTATTGATGAAGAAGCATTGGAAGATTATTCAAGACTTGCTGGGATTAGTGATGTTGAAATAGATGCAGAAAATGAAACTATTTGGATGAGTGCTAAAAAAAGATTACCTTGGTTACTTATACTAAGTATCCTTGGATTCTTCACATCAACTATCATTGCAAACTTTGATGATACATTGAATGCTATACCAACAATTGCATTATTTATGCCAATGATATTAGGTATGGCTGGTAATACTGGTACACAGTCACTTGCCGTAACCGTAAGAGGTTTGAATAATGGAGAGTTTGAAAATAAATCAAGTATATTTAGACATTTATTAAGAGAACTAGGAACCGGATTATTAAATGGAGTATTAATTGGTATCATTCTATTTGGTGCAACATACCTGTTCTTAACACTAAGTGATAACCCAGATACTTTGAAAATAACAATTGTTGTGAGTTTATCAATATTAGCAAGTTTATCTGTATCAACACTCGCAGGAGCAGTTATGCCAATTGTAATCAATTCATTTAAAATAGATCCAGCGGTTGCAAGTGGACCATTTGTAACAATGATAAATGATATTTTAGCTTTAAGTGTTTACTTTACACTTGCTACAATACTAATATTTAATACAATGTAAATAAAAACTCATTTCAATTTGAAATGAGTTTTTTTATATTTTTTTAAGTTCAGACTCGCAATATTCTTTATCATCTTTATTTTTAACGTTAACTAAATTCTTATAGGCTAAATCTAGATAGAGTTTTTTCTTTTGGTTATTACCTAAAACCTTATAGGCTAATGCAATGGTTTCATATGCAAATACCAAATCAAAGTCACCATAATTGTTTTTTTCAATCAATCTAAGGGATTCAAACCCGAATGTTAGAGCAGATTCACCCATATTTAAGATATTATAGACGCGTGATATTTGCCAATCTCCACGTGCTTTTTTCAAATCTGAACAGTCTGATAATTCCCAATGTAGTCTTGAGGCATGAGCGAAGTTTATCATTTGAATATCTTCCTCATTAGTACGATTGGTTTTATCAATAATATTCCAAGTTTTATTAAAGTATTCGACGCCTAATTTCATATGCTCATCTTTAGTCATATTACAACACCTTTGTCATTTTTATATGTTCAATTTCAGCTTCCATAAAAATGTCTCCTTGTTTGACATATCCTATGTTCTCATAAAAGTCAGCAATATATAATTGAGCATTTAATTTTAATTCTTTTAGACCATTAGTTTTTGCATCAATTTCAATAAATTTCATTAACGCTGTTGCAACACCTTTTTTTCGATATTCTTTTAAAGTTGCAACTCTACCAACTTTATTTTTATATAGTCTCGCTGCGCCAACAGGTTCTTCACCTTCGTAAGCAATATAAAGACTACATCGATCATCTAAACCATCAAATTCTAATTCCCAATCTATCTCTTGTTCAACAATAAATACTTTTCCTCGTACTAACACATTATCTAAAAACTCTTTTTGAGTTTTGCACTTAAATATTTTCATTATTAAGACCCCGTTACTAAACCTACTATTACTAATGCAATCCCCACTATTGTGCAGTAGATGCTGAAGTATTTTAGGTTTCCTTTTCTTACCATTTTAAAGAACCATTTAACAGCGAAGAACGTTGTTATTAAACTTGCAACAAATGCAAATATATATCCTAAAACATATGGTTTATTTGATGAAAGATTAAACATTCCAAGAATCAATGTCGCAACACTAATAGGAATATATAATAAGAAACTAAATCTCATTGTATCTTCAAATCTAATTTTTCTTGATAAACCTCCAACCATTGTTCCTCCGCTTCTTGAAATTCCAGGTACTAAAGTGAATACTTGGAAAAGACCAATAACAAGTGCATCTATGAATGTTATATCCTCTTTTTTATTTTCAACAGCTTCTTTACCTACAAGAGTTAGTGCTATTGCCGTTATAAGTAGCCCCACACCGATTGTAAATAATGATAGTAGATATTCGCTTATGAAATTTTCAAGTAGCAAACCAGCTATTCCTGCAGGTATTACAGCTATTATTAACATTACAGCATAATTGAAATCATTCTTAAACTCTTTTTGTTTTTTAAACACAAACTTAAATACATTTACTATTAATTCCAAAATTCTTTTTCTAAAAACGATAACTATTGCAATTAAACTACCAGCATTTACAACGATACCAAAATTTATATCAGTGATTTCAATTCCTAACAATTCACTGAAGATATAAACATGCCCGCTTGACGAAATTGGTAATGGTTCAGTAAACCCTTGAACCATACCAAGAAATATATATTTGATAAGTTTTACAATTTCCACAATACCACCTCATTAACATTATATACTATAAATATTCAAAAATTAAATACAATGTGTTAAAATGTAGAATGAGGTGAAATGATGAGTATATTGGATATAATTTTTTATATAGTGTTACCAATTATTGCTATGGCAATAATATTAGTTATCGCTTTTAACAGAGTAAAACCTAAAGGTAAAAAGATAGAAGAAGAATCAATAATAGAACTATTTATTAAAGATCAAATTACATCAGTGGAATACATTAGAAATAAGATTGTTGTAGCATTTAAAGATTCTTCAAAGTTCAATCCTGAGTCACTAAAAGATTTTGGTGCCACAGGAATTAATATTATCGGGGATAAAATAAAGTTCTATTTTGATAATGATCAAACCACAAAAAAAGTATATGATAATTTAAAAAAACATATTAGTGATTAGGGAAGTGTTAAAGCTTTTTTTGATTAGAAGATAAATAAAAAAAGCGCGTTTGCGCTTTTTGTTTACATAAAATTGATTATTTCAGATAGTTTCATCTTAAATATTGATTCAAAAGATTTTTGGTATTTAATAAGTTTCTCTTGTTTCTCTTCGACGTATAATATCATGAAACATTTTTTCATTGATTCTAGACCCTCATCCTTCGAATCGAGATAATAATGAGCTAAACCATTAAAAAAATAAAGGTTTGTAAGAGCATTTAGTGTTTCGTGATGAATGCAATAACTAATACCTTGGTTTGTAATATCTTCAACTTTTTCATATTCCTTTTGAACACCAAGCAATGATGCTAAAGAAGAATAAATTGAAGGTAAAAAAGTTGAATCTCCAGAAGAAGTGTATTGGAAGTTATCAGAACTCAAAATTCTATACATTATATTTAAAGGTTCATAGTTCTCAATGGAAGCTGATATTCTCACAATTTCGATTAGTACCGTTACTTCAACCATGTTGAATGACTCATTATCAGTGCATTGAGGATAATTAATAAGTTTAGAGTACAATCCCAAAACGTGTATATCAGAAACCATTTTTAAAGAGTGTTGTACTCTTAAAAAACAAAAATCAAAAAATAAATAATTATATTCTGAAACAATAACATCATCTTTCATTTTCATAATTGATTCATATGCATCTTGAAATTTACTAGCTTTTATTAATTCATAAATGCCTAATAGTTTTGTGTACTCGCTATTATGTTTAGCACTAAATAGTGCATGGAGATCAATAATACTGAACTTTAATCTATCAGCTATCTGTACAAGTTTACTATTAGGGATTGAAGTGTCTCCCCTTAAATAGCGCTTATATTGACTTAATGACATAATCCCTTCACACAGTTCTTCCCTTGAATGTCCTCTTTCAAGTCGTAAACCGTCAATAAATAAACCAAACTCTCTTGTTTCGTTTCTCATAAGAAAACCTCCTTAATTTTTTTAGGGTCATATATGAACTGTTAAAACTAAATGCATTTGTCTATAATACAGGTAAGGAGTTGATAAAAATGAAAAAATTCATAACTATATTAATGGTAATAGCTGCAATGTTCGCAAGTAAAGGTATAACTAATTCAATGGCAAATGGAGACGGTTTTACTGATATCGATCCAGCTTACCCTGCTATACCTTCAAATTTCTACTAATCATCACTATATAAATTTTACAATATATTACATGATTTTTAAAGACAAGAGTTTCAGATAGTGAAAT
>Ga0102814_10003494_pt1 | contig 10215 bp, 9 predicted proteins | sample ColrivemetaGS741_FD_79112 | JGI IMG/M metagenome (GOLD analysis project Ga0102814, IMG submission 79112) | Estuarine microbial communities from the Columbia River estuary - Flood tide ETM metaG S.741 | ecosystem: Environmental > Aquatic > Marine > Intertidal zone > Estuary | place: USA: Columbia... | reverse complement strand
TTTTGAAACATTTGCTTTTGACTTCAGCTCTGCTTTAAATAATTTAGAGTTTTCTGATGGTTCTGGAAGTAATTCTTTTAGGGGAAAATGCAAAGCACTAGCAATATTTAATGAGGCTTTAAGTGATGACGAACTAGAATTACTAACAGGTGTAACTAACTATGGTTCATTCGGAGCATTAGCTGCCGCTGACGGATATACAATTATATAATGGGAAAAGGTATAGTAAAATTAGGAGAAGGTAATTGGGCAGTTAAAGATGGTAATTTACTAGCTGCTAAAGAAACTAATGGTAGATTTAAGAATGCAGAGTTTACTGTTGATAGAGGTACAGATGCTACTTATGTAGGGCGTGATGGTCTTATAGTTAATGAAACGGGTGATGATACCCCTCGTATAGACTTTACAGATAATACTGATGGTCATTTATTACTTGAACCACAGAGTACTAATCTTGTCACTTATAGTGAGGATTTTGAGCAATGGCAATCATTTGGTAGTATAACTATTAATTCTAATTTTGCTACTTCTCCAGACGGAACACAAAACGCAAGTAGATTGCAATGGACTAACGCTACTAATTATATATATCAATCATTATCTCATATAGGTAATGACCACACGTTGTCTATTTATATGAAAAGTAATACTGCTTCAAGTCAATCAGTTAGACTTTTTATGGACAATGGCGCACAAGGACAAGATGCTAATGTAACAACTGAATGGCAAAGATTTACATTTAGCAACTCCTCTGCTACAACACAAAGTAATAGAAATGTAGGATTAATTAAATCTGGTACTCAAGTTGGAGATTTAGATATTTTAATCGCTTTTGCTCAATTTGAAGCCTTACCCTACGCATCTTCTTACATACCTACTAATGGCTCAACAGTAACTAGAGATGCAGAAACTTGCACAGGTGCGGGTTCATCTGCTGACTTTAATAGTGAAGAGGGAGTGTTGTATGCAGAGATAGCTGCTTTAGCTAATGATGGAACAAGTAGAAGAATATCTTTATCAAACGGAAGCATATCTAATAGAGTATCTTTAGAAATTGATGAAACTGCTAATAGAATAAGAGTTCATATTAACGCATCTTTAATAACTTATGATGCTTCTGATTTAACTTCATTCAACAAAATAGCAGTAAAATATAAAGTTAATGACCATGCTTTATGGCTTAACGGAGTAGAAGTAGCAACATCTTCAAGTTCTGAACAACCAAGTGGAATGAATGTTTTATCATTTACTAATCCTACAGAAGCACAAGTTTTCTACGGTAAATGCAAAGCAATAAGAGTATATAAAGAAGCGTTAAGCGATACAGATTTACAAAATTTAACAAGTTAATTATGAATAAAATAGGAAAATACGAGTTTACAAACGAATCTACAGCTAAAAGTAAAATAGCTGCATTAGGCACTGCTACAGATGAAGATGGTAATACATACCCAACTCATAAGCATTGCATCGTTGAATTAGGTAACATTGTGATTACACCAGGTGATTATGATGAGGAAGGCAGCGAGCTTGCTCCACCTGTTAAATCTGTAATGTATCACGTAGATGTATTGTGGAAAGATCTGACAATCAACGAAGACGGTGATTTAGACGGCGACCACGACGCTTGGGACGAGTACAAGGTAGATTTAGATGGTGAAGGCGTTCACGGCTTCTTAGGATTGTCCTATGTGGACATGAAAGTATAAAGTATTATTAATTAAATTAAATTAAATCATGGCAAAAAGAAAGACGCCAAAGGTGGCTAATCTCCGCCCAGAAAAAATTAGTGACGAGCAGTTACAGAAAATGCAGTCATTAGTTAAAGCGATAAGCTCCACTCAAAACGAAGTTGGAGTTTTAGAAACAAGAAAACACAACTTACTTCATCAAGTGTTTGAGCTGCAAGATCTTCTAGCAAAACTTCAAGAAGAGTTACAGAAAGACTACGGCACCACAGATATTAGCATTGCTGATGGTAGTATAAACTACAAGGAAAATGGGCAAGCTGATTCGTAAAATAACTATAGGTAAAGATTACAAAATTGACGCTATGCACTATTCTGTTAATCAGGAAGTGTATGGTGGTCATACTATTTGTAATATATTAGAAGAAAAGGATAAATACAGCATATATATTAAAAAAGGTAGCGATGTTTTACCTTGGAAAGACTTTAATAAAAATATGGCTATATCTGTTGAGTATAACCTAGAATACTAATGCAAGCGCTACACGATTATATTATAAAACCTAAAGGTGGTAGATATAATAACTCTACGGATGTTGACGGTAAAAACTTAATACTAAATACAGAGGTTTTTAATCATCAATACGTTAATAGAGAAGCTGAGGTTTTAGCTGTACCAGCTATTGGAGATACTGATATTAAGGTTGGTGACACTGTTATAGTTCATCACAATGTTTTTAGACGTTGGCATAACATTAGAGGAGAAGAAAAAAATAGTAGGAGCTACTTTGAGGAAGATAAATACTTTGTTACAGAGGATCAAGTATTTGCATACAAAGAAAATGATAAGTGGAAACCTTTGAAAGGCTATTGCTTTGTAAAACCTATCAAGAACAAAGACATGTTTAGCGAAGCTAAAGAAAGACCTTTGATTGGTATAGTGAAATACACTGATGGGTCTGTAGACGTAGGCGATTTAGTAGGTTATGAACCATACAATGAATTTGAATTTATCGTAGATAACCAAAGACTATATAGAGTTTTATCTAACGACATAAATGTAATATATGAATATCAAGGAGACGAAGAAGAGTATAATCCAAGCTGGACATAAAGCAGTTGAAGAACTCATCAAAGTGGCTAAAGAGGCTATCGTTGATAGTGGCGATGATATTACTGCTGACAGACTTAAAAACGCCGCTGCGACGAAGAAACTCGCTATATTTGATGCATTCGAAATACTTAACAGAATACAAGAGGAAGAGGCGATACTCAATGGAAAAGAATCTGAGAAGAAAGAAGAACGTGTATTTAAAGGATTTGCTGAAGGACGATCTAAATGAGTTACGAGCAGACACTATATAAGATAATTGAACCTGTCAGGTCAAACACCATAAAAAGGCTTAACAAGTCTAAGAAGTGGAAATACGGTTATGACAAAGAAAATGATATTGTAGTAATATCTAAGACTGGTCAAATCGGTGAGATATATGATATACAAGGTCTTAAGATAGCTTTGCCACTAGCCCCAAAAAATATATATAAAAACAATAAAGATAAATGGGTTGCCTTCGATCAACCTAAAGAACTTAGCAAGCTAAAAAGTATATTCGACTGGAAGAACTACCCTGAAGAGCAAAAGGACAAATGGTTTGACTACATAGACGAAGAGTTTAGACGTCGCGACGATGGCTTTTGGTTTAGCAATAACGGTAAGCCAACTTATATTGTAGGTACTCATTATATGTACTTACAGTGGACTAAGATTGATGTCGGTCGTCCTGACTTTCGTGAAGCTAATAGATTATTCTTTTTATTTTGGGAAGCTTGCAAGGCTGACATTAGAAGTTACGGCATGTGTTACCTTAAAAACAGACGTTCTGGTTTTTCTTTTATGTCTTCTGCTGAAACTGTAAATCAAGCTACAATATCTAGTGACAGCCGTTTTGGTATACTATCAAAGTCTGGTGCCGATGCTAAGAAGATGTTTACAGACAAGGTTGTACCTATATCAATTAACTACCCTTTCTTTTTTAAACCTATTCAAGATGGTATGGATAGACCTAAAACTGAGCTTGCTTACCGTGTGCCAGCTAGTAAACTTACTAGACGTAAAATAACATCAAATGAAAAGCTTGAAGAGCTCGCAGGGTTAGATACTACTATTGACTGGAAAAACACAGGAGACAACAGCTATGATGGTGAAAAACTAGCGCTACTAGTACATGATGAAAGTGGTAAGTGGGATAAGCCTGATAATATACTAAACAACTGGCGTGTAACTAAAACTTGTCTTAGATTAGGTAGCAAGGTCATCGGTAAATGTATGATGGGATCAACATCTAATGCCTTAGATAAAGGTGGTGAAAACTTTAAAAAATTGTATAACGACAGCGATGTCACAAAACGAAATAGAAATGGTCAAACAAAATCTGGTTTATATGCTTTGTTTATTCCAATGGAATGGAACTTTGAAGGATTTATTGATGAGTATGGACAGCCTGTCTTCACTACTCCAGGACGAGATGTTTATGGACCAGACGGTGAACTAATAGACATTGGCGTTATAGACCATTGGGATAATGAGGTAGATGGATTAAAAGACGATCAAGATGCTTTAAATGAATTTTACCGTCAGTTTCCAAGGACTACAGAGCATGCTTTTAGAGATGAAACTAAAAACAGTCTGTTTAACTTATCTAAGATATATGAGCAAATAGATTATAACGAAGGGCACAGAAACTCTTCTGTTGTAACTACAGGATCATTTCAATGGGTTAACGGTGTTAAAGACACTCAAGTGTTATTTACTCCAGACCCAAACGGTAGGTTTAAAGTAAGCTGGGTTCCAGATAGAAATCTACAAAATAGAGTGATACTTAAAAATGGAATTAAATACCCAGGAAACGAACATGTTGGAGCTTTTGGTTGCGATAGTTATGATATTAGTGGCACAGTTGATGGTCGAGGATCCAACGGATCTCTTCATGGACTGACTAAGTTTAGTATGGAGTCAGCTCCTGCTAATACGTTTTTCTTGGAGTATGTTGCTAGACCACAGACCGCTGAGATATTCTTTGAGGATATACTAATGGCTTGCATATTTTATGGTATGCCGATATTAGCAGAGAACAATAAACCACGATTACTATACTACTTCAAGCGAAGAGGCTACAGAGGGTTTAGTATGAATAGACCAGACAAAGTTTGGAACAAATTATCTACAACTGAAAAAGAAATAGGTGGTATGCCAAACTCTAGTGAAGACATAAAGCAGGCTCATGCAGCAGCAATTGAAATGTACATTAACGATCACGTTGGGATAAAGCAAGAAGGTGATTATGGTACGATGTATTTTAATGAAACGCTGAACGACTGGGCTAAGTTTGACATAAACAAAAGAACAAAGCATGATGCTTCGATTAGTTCTGGTTTGGCTATAATGGCTTGTAATAGGCATTTGTACAAACCTGTGGCTAACAACAAAAGTAATAAGGTTAATATAAGTATGGCTAGATATACGAACGACGGTTTTTCGTCACAAATAATTAAAAATTAAGCATGGCTGATTCAGTTATAAAAAGTTATTTCCCAAGTCAAGTAGTTAGCGATATTGAAAAAGTTAGCTACGACTACGGTATGAAAGTTGCTAAAGCTATTGAGAGCGAATGGTTTAGTGACGGCTACAATAATAGATACCTCAACAATCAAAACAATTTTCACAGCTTAAGACTATACGCTAGAGGTGAGCAGTCTATACAGAAATATAAAGATGAATTATCTATCAATGGTGACTTGTCTTATTTAAACTTAGACTGGAAGCCTGTACCTATCATACCTAAGTTTGTAGATATAGTAGTTAATGGTATATCTGAAAGAACTTACGATATTAAAGCTTATTCTCAAGATCCATTCGGCGTTCAAAAAAGAACAGAGTATATGCAGTCTATACTAGATGACATGCGTACTCAAGAAATAAACAATTTTGCTGAAGAGGCTTTTGGTATAAATCTATACGCTAATGACCCAGAGACAATGCCTCAAAACGAAGACGAACTAGCACTTCACATGCAGATGTCTTACAAGCAGTCTGTTGAGCTAGCAGAAGAGCAGGCTATAAACGTACTGTTTGAAGGCAATAGATATGAGCTTACGAAAAAGAGATTTAACTACGATTTAGTCACTATAGGTATTGGTGCTGTTAAAACTTCTTTCAACTCATCTGAAGGCGTTGTTATAGACTATGTAGATCCAGAGAACTTAGTGTACTCTTACACTGACTCACCATACTTTGAAGATGTATATTACGTGGGTGAAGTAAAAACCATACCTATTAACGAACTGACTAAGCAGTTCCCACACTTAACTCAAGAAGATTTAGAAGATATAAATAAAAATAGCGCTAGAGACGACGGTAGATATAATACCAGAATGTCTGGCAATAGTAGGTACACTGATAACAACCAAGTTTCGGTATTATACTTTAACTATAAAACGTATATGAACGAAGTATACAAGGTTAAAGAAACAGGTAGTGGTGCTGAGAGAGCTATAGAGAAAGATGACACGTTTAATCCTCCTGAAGATATGGAGGCGAACTTCAGTAAGGTTAGTAAGTCTGTAGAGGTGTTATACGAAGGAGCTAAAATACTAGGTACAGAAAAATTACTTAAATGGGAGATGTCTAAGAACATGATGCGACCTAAGAGTGATTATACTAAGGTTAAAATGAATTATTCTATTGTAGCGCCTAGGATGTACAATGGTAAAATAGAATCATTAGTTAGTCGTATTACAGGGTTTGCTGATATGATTCAGTTGACACACTTAAAGTTACAGCAGGTAATGTCAAGACTTGTGCCTGATGGAGTTTATTTAGATGCTGATGGTTTAGCTGAAATAGATTTAGGTAATGGAACAAACTATAATCCACAAGAAGCTTTAAACATGTTCTTCCAAACAGGTTCTGTTATTGGTAGATCAATGACTGCTGATGGTGATATGAATCCAGGTCGAGTACCTATTCAAGAAATATCATCTGGTAGTGGTGGTGCTAAAATGCAAAGCTTGATTGGCACATACAACTATTACCTTCAAATGATTCGTGACACAACGGGACTGAATGAAGCTAGAGATGGTAGTACGCCAGATAAAAATGCTTTAGTAGGTGTTCAAAAGTTAGCCGCTGCTAATTCAAACACGGCAACTAGACACATACTTCAAGCTGGATTATTCTTAACGTCTGAAGTAGCTGAAGCCTTATCGCTTAGAATCTCTGATATTATAGAGTACTCACCAACAAAAGATGCTTTCATACAAGCTATTGGTGCTCACAACGTAGCTACACTTGAAGAAATGTCTCAGCTACACCTATATGACTTTGGAATATTCTTAGAACTTGCTCCTGACGAAGAGGAGAAGCAGATGCTTGAGAATAATATACAAGTAGCTTTAGCTCAACAGAACATTGATCTCGAAGACGCTATAGACTTAAGAGAGATTAAGAATATCAAACTAGCTAATCAACTGTTGAAGATACGTAGAAAAGAAAAGCAAGAGAGAGACCAGCAGATGCAGCAACAGAACATACAAGCTCAATCTCAAGCTAACATACAGTCTCAGCAAGCCGCTGCTCAAATGGAAATTCAAAAGCAGCAAGCTATGTCTCAAATGAAAGTACAGTTAGAGCAAGCTAAATCACAACTTTCTATGCAAGAAACTCAAGCTGACGCTGAACTTAAAAAACAATTGATGCAATTAGAGTTTCAGATGAATATGCAGTTGAGAGCTATGGAGGTTCAAGCTGTTAAAGGAAGGGAAGAACAAAAAGAAGATAGAAAAGACGAAAGAACTAAAATTCAAGCTTCACAACAAAGTGAGCTTATAGATCAAAGAAAGACAGGTGCTCCACCTAAAAAGTTTGAATCTTCAGGTAATGATATACTTGGTGGATTTAATTTAGGTGGTTTTGAGCCTAAGTAATTGCTAATTTATATTTTATATTATGGAAGAAAACAAAAACGACGACAACACTGTCAAAATAGACATGAAGAATTTAACACCACAAAATGAAGAGGAGAGCGTAACTAAAGTTGACTTTAGCAAACCTCCTGTGGTTGAAACCGAAACCAATGAAGAACCAGTTAAAGATGACGGAGCTGACGAGGCAAGAGTGGCTGGAAGCGATGAAAGTACCGACGCCGTTGAGAAACAAGAAGAAGTACAGACGGAAGCAGAAGCACAAGAAGCTCCAGCCTTAGAAGAGGTTACTGAAGAAGAAGTTACAGAAGAGGTTGTAGCTGAAAATCAAGTTGATTTAGAAGACTCTATAGCTGAGGCAGAAGCTACAGGCAAGCCATTGCCAGATAATATTCAAAAAGTTGTAGACTTTATGGATGAAACTGGTGGCACGCTAGAGGATTACGTCAACTTAAATAAAGATTACTCTGATGTTGATAACCTAACGGCATTAGAAGAGTATTATAAAAAGACTAAGCCGCATTTATCGGCTGATGAAATAGATTTCTTAATAGAAGATCAATTTAACTTCGATGAAGATTTAGATGATGAAAAAGATGTTAAGAGAAAAAAACTAGCGCTTAAAGAGCAAGTTGCCAGCGCAAAGGCCTACTTAGACGGGCAAAAGTCTAAATATTATGATGAGATTAAGGCTGGTTCAAACCTTCCGCCAGAGGCGAAAAAGGCTATGGACTTCTTTAATCGATATAATGAAGAAAGCGAGCAGAATAACAAGACAGCTGAAAAAGCTAAATCTACTTTCTTACAAAAGACCGATCAGGTTTTTAACGACAAGTTCAAAGGTTTTGAATATAACGTCGGAGATAAGAGTTATAGATTTAACGTAGGTAATGCTGATGAGGTTAAGAATACTCAGAGCGACATTAACAACTTCGTCAAAAAGTTTTTGGCAGAAGATAATACGATGTCAGATGCTAAGGGTTATCACAAATCTCTATTTACAGCAATGAACGCAGACGCTGTTGCTAAGCACTTTTACGATCAAGGCCGATCAGATGCTATCAAGGATAGTGTTGCAAAAAGTAAAAACGTTAATATGGACCCAAGACAAAGTCATGGTGAAGTAAAGGTTGGCGGAACGAAGTTTAAAGTGCTAAGTGGTGATTCTTCAAATTCTTTGAAAATTAAAATGAAACGAAAGTAATTTAACTTTAAAATTTAGAAATTATGGCAGGAGTAGATCCAACAGCTGGTAGCGGTTTAAATAGCGTGCCAGCACCGGGCAAACAGACAGTCTCATCAGCGTATGTTGATTTAAGAGATTCAGGCTGGGCTCAACAATATTTACCAGATCTTATGGAGCAAGAAGCTGAGGTTTTTGGAAACAGAACTATCTCAGGATTTTTAGCGCAAGTAGGAGCTGAAGAAGCGATGTCTTCTGATCAAGTACTTTGGTCTGAGCAAGGTCGTTTACACATTAAAGAAGCTGTTACTATTACTACAGCATTAGCTGGTCTTTGTACTACAGCAGCAGCTCACTCTGTAAGAGTAGGTGACACTGTAGTTCTTCACGGTATTTCAGGTACTGGTGACGGAGACACGATCAAAGGTTATGTATCGGCTGTTCCATCAACGACTACTTTCAATGTATTACCTTACACTCAAGCTACATTAGCAACTGGATCTTTATTTGCTGACGATGATACAGCTACAGTATTTGTATACGGTTCTGAGTACGCTAAAGGTGTTACTGGTAGACTAGAAGGTTTAGAGCCTGGCTTTAAGTCTTTCGAGAACAAACCAATTATCATCAAAGATAAGTACGAAGTATCAGGTTCTGATGCATCTGCAATTGGTTGGATCGAAGTATCTGGCGAAGACGGACAAAACGGTTACTTATGGTACTTAAAAGCTTCAGGTGACACAATGTCTCGTTTCACTGATTACTGTGAAATGGCGATGATTGAAGGTGAATTAAACACTAACAGTTCAACTGCTCCAGCAGGTACTGAAGGTTTATTTGCAGCTGTTAAAAACAGAGGTCACTTTACAGCAGGTATTGCAGGTTCAAGTGTTTCTGACGACTTAGAGTCTTTCGACTTTATTCTTAAGAAGTTTGACGCTCAAGGTGCTATCGAAGAAAACATGATGTTCGTGAACAGAAATGTATCTTTAGCTATAGATGACATGTTAGCTTCTATGAATTCTTACGGAACTGGTGGAACATCTTACGGTGTATTCAACAACTCTGAGGATATGGCATTAAACTTAGGTTTCTCTGGATTTAGAAGAGGTTCTTATGACTTCTACAAGTCTGACTGGAAATACCTAAACGATGCTCAAACTCGTGGAGCTTTAAATGGCGAAGACGTTAGAGGTGTATTTGTACCAGCTGGTGTATCTTCAGTATACGACCAAATGCTAGGTAAAAATATGAAGCGTCCGTTCTTACACGTACGTTACCGTGCTTCTCAAACTGAGTCTCGTAAAATGAAAACATGGGTTACAGGATCTGTAGGCGCTGTATCATCTGACTTAGATGCTATGG
>Ga0102814_10003486_pt1 | contig 10240 bp, 7 predicted proteins | sample ColrivemetaGS741_FD_79112 | JGI IMG/M metagenome (GOLD analysis project Ga0102814, IMG submission 79112) | Estuarine microbial communities from the Columbia River estuary - Flood tide ETM metaG S.741 | ecosystem: Environmental > Aquatic > Marine > Intertidal zone > Estuary | place: USA: Columbia... | reverse complement strand
GTGCTCTGCCTGCATTTTGCTCCGCTGGCAGAGTCAGCCTGTTGACATCCTTAATAGTGAAAACGGCGTTTTAGGTTTGTACTTATACAGCAAGCGTCATGCCATACGTTAAGGGCGTGCAAAATTTCCTGTAAACGCCTTGGTTCAGTCTTTTGAATAGAGCATCGGAATACAAAAGTGCGCATGAAAGTGACGTTCAAGTGTCCCTTCTGTATACTTTGGTTTACATTCGTCTGGGCGATAATATGTTTTGTTCTATGTCTACATATTGTCATGCTAAGCCCAAAAATTTGGTGGATTGAATCTGTTTTATGTTTCCTTAGCTTTTCATTCTGTCAATTTATGGTTTATCCTCGGATGAATTTTGTAAACAAAAAGGCTTCATAGTGTGCCTTCAATGAGGTTCTTTGTCTAAGCACTGCGTCAGTCGTAACGATTGTAAAAGTTTTATTTGTAAACGTGTAAAACGGTGTTATTGTATTGCTCTGAAAGCCAGTGTTCTGTTGGGGCAAAAAGGGGCCGCTCCGGTCATCCAACTGTTCTTTACAAACATAAAATTACGGAGAAAATGCATTAATGAAACCGTCATCTCTTCGGCATTTGGATATCGTTGGTAAATCATCAAAAGCAAAGCCTTTCCAGTGGGTTGTCGGTCTTGATCGGCATCAAATGATAGTCACAGTCAGTGATGACAACCCCTTCGCAGGCCTAGATCAGGCGCTCTCTGTTGGCAGAAGTCTCGAGCAGGTTGGAGCCTTGCGCCATTTTCATGCCCTCCTGGCCAAGGGCTTCGGTTTCAAATCATTGCCTGTTCCTATCGATGACCGTTGGTATGCGGCAGAATACTTTCCTGGTGGTGTTTGTGGGACCCTGGCCGGTGGTGAGTTGGTTTTAACTGCTCTTGATCGTGGTAACGAAGCGGCTTTGATCCTCCATGATTTTGTGCAGTCTATCGATCCCTTCTCTCTGGATGCCGGTGGTGGCATTCTGTTGGTTGATCGTGCCGGATTCATCCTGATGGTCAACCGTGAATTTGCTGACATACTAGGTCTTCAGGTCGTCGAAATGGTGGGTCGTCACGTCAATGAATCCTACCCTGATACGACCTTGTCCCGTTTGCCCAAGGTTATGGATTCGGGCAAGGCTGAAATAGGTGAACCGCATCAATTGAACGGGCGGGAGATTATCGCCAGCCGCTGGCCACTGATAAAAAATGGTAAAACATTCGGTGCTTACGGCAAGGTCCAGTTGAGGGAAGGACCCTGTGGTTCTTCTATGGTCGGCAAACTTTCACCTGCGGAAGGTAAGCAAGGCCGCCGGGCTATTGCCGGTCACAGACCTAAAGCCTTGTACAGTGTCGATCAGATCGTCTGCTTTGGGCAGACCATGCGGGACCTTAAAGAAAGACTGGTGAGGATTGCCGATCGTTCTTCCACCGTACTGTTGACTGGCGAGAGTGGTACAGGAAAAGAGCTCTTTGCGCATGCGATTCATGCTGCCAGTCGCCGTAGTGATGGCCCTTTCGTCAGGGTCAATTGTGCAGCCATTCCTGAAAACTTGTTGGAAGCTGAACTCTTTGGCTACGTTGAGGGAGCATTTTCGGGGGCCAGGCGTGGCGGACAGATCGGTAAGTTCGAACAGGCTCATGGCGGAACACTTTTTCTTGATGAAATCAGTGAAATGCCACTCGCCATGCAAGCCAAGCTGCTGCGTGTTCTGCAGGAGCGGGAAGTCGCTCCTCTCGGTAGTCAGGATATTCGCTTCGTCGATGTACGTTTCATCGCGGCGACGAATTGTGATGCTTTGGCTCTGGTCAAGGATGGCAAGCTGCGCTCAGACCTCTATTATCGGATCAACGTCGTGTCTTTGCCGATTCCGCCGTTGCGCGATCGTACTGAGGATGTTTTTCAACTTACCAGGCATTTTGTTGAACAGTTCAATGCCGAGTTTGATTTGAACGTTCAGGGCCTAAGCTCTCGCGCTTGGACGGCATTGAAAGCTTATCCATTTCCTGGCAATGTTCGTGAATTACGAAGTGCTATCGAAAGTGCTTTCAATATGGTCAACGGTCCTTTTATAAGGCTTTATGACCTCCCTGCGCCGATTGCCGATCTCCAGCGTTCTGATGAACCCACATCTATAAACAACGGTGTCTTCAGCCTGAACGCTGCCAAAGACCTTGGCAGTCGGTCTCTACAGGAAATTATGGAGGAGATCGAAAAAGATCTGATCCTTGGCGCCATGGAAAGGGTGGGCGGCAACAAACTCGTGGCGGCCAATCTGCTGGGGATCTCACGGCCCGGTCTTTATAAAAAACTACAAAAATACAACCTCCATTAAGTACCTGTCAGGCGAACACTGATTCTGGCTGCAATTTTTTTACCTTACCAACCTTTTACTTACATTACGTACAGTCGCTGGTCTTTTTTCTTTCTTTTGCGCGCATTTCTTGCGCGCAAGCTCATTCCTGTTTTGATCAAGACGAACATCGTCCGGATGACCTATCTTCAACACTCGGTTTAACTGTTCTGCGCTTCTGTGTCATTGCCTTTAACAGTCGTTATCTCAGTGTTAACAATCGGCGACAGGTCCATAGGCCTAATTTCTGATAAGGGTTATTTAATAATTGTGTATTTTGCAATTATATCAATGTCTTAACATGATTTCTTAATATCCGGTAAGCGATAAAACAGCGTTTGGTATTTGTTTTGCACATATGCTTAACATGTCTTAGGAGACAGATGTTGTGACACCGATCAGTTTACTGATAACTCTGGAAGGATAGCGTTAATGAACGAATACAAGCCTTTGCTAAAAGTAGAGAATATCTTCCTCTCGTTCGGTGGTGTACATGCTCTGCGTGAAGTTTCCTTCGAGGTCCGACCAGGTGAACTTTTCTCGATTATTGGCCCGAATGGCGCGGGCAAGACGTCGATGCTCAACTGTATTTCTGGCCGTTATCAGCCACAGAAAGGGCAAATTGTCTTTAAAGATCAGAGCATTGTCGGGATGAAGCCTAATGATCGCTGTCAGCTCGGCATAGGGCGTACATTTCAGAACCTGGCACTTTTTAATCATATGAGTGTGCTAGACAATATTATGGTCGGCCGTCATCACCTGTTGAAGAACAACTTTTTGACTGGCACTCTTTATTGGTTTTCTGGCGCTCGCAATGAAGAATTGAAACATCGTCGAGAGGTCGAGGACATTATAGATTTTCTTGAAATAGCCCATATCCGCAAAGCCGTCGCCGGAACGCTTTCCTATGGTCTTCGTAAGCGGGTTGAACTTGCCAGGGCTGTTGCGCTGCGTCCCGACCTTATTCTCCTGGACGAACCAATGGCCGGTATGAACCTGGAAGAAAAGGAGGATATGGCCCGCTACATAATCGACCTTAATGAAGAGTGGGGAATGACGGTCATCATGATTGAGCATGATATGGGAGTGGTTATGGATATATCCCATCGTGTGATGGTCCTTGATTTTGGTAAAGAGATCTGTACCGGACTACCAGATGAGGTGATGGAGAACGAGCAGGTCAAGACCGCTTATCTTGGCGTCGGTTTCGATGACGAAGTGCAGGAAACCGCCGGGGAGGTGTCCTGATGGGCGTGCAATCTCAGGCATATACCGACGTCAAAACATTCGACACCTTTCCCAAGCTGCTTGCTCACAATGCGGCCAACTGGCCAAGTGAAGTCGCACTGCGGGAGAAGGACTTCGGCATCTGGAACGCCTACACATGGGCCGACTACAATCAAAATGTCAAGTTGTTCGCCCTCGGTATGCACAAGCTGGGAATCGGTCAAAATGATTCGGTCGGCATTATCGGTGATAACCGGCCCGAATGGGTCTATGGCGAGGTTGCCGCGCATGCCCTCAGGGCGATGATTTTCGGTATTTACCAGGACTCCCTTAATGAGGAGGTTGCCTACCTGATCAACTATGCCGGCGCCAAAATCATTATTGCCGAGGATGAAGAGCAAGTCGACAAGGTCCTTGAGATTACCGCGGAATGCCCCTGTGTCGAGCATATCATCTACTGTGATCCGCGCGGAATGCGCAAGTATGACGATCCCAGGCTGATGAGTCACCTTGACCTGATGTCAAGCGGCCAACAGCTCGATGAAGAACAGCCCGAACTCTATATGCACTTGGTCAATCAGGGCAAAGCCGAGGATGTGGCGATTCTCTGTCCGACCTCGGGAACCACCTCCAATCCAAAGCTGGCCATGCTGCAGGCCGGTCCCATGCTGGAGCATTGCGTCGCCTATCTGGAGGCCGACCCAAAGTATCCGAGTGATAATTATGTTTCAGTGCTGCCGCTTCCCTGGATCATGGAACAGGTCTATGCTGTGGCCCAGGCCTTGATCAGTCGGATAATCGTTAATTTTGTTGAAGAACCGGAAACCATGATGTCGGACCTGCGCGAGATCGGGCCGACTTTTGTGCTTCTCGCGCCGCGTGTCTGGGAATCGGTCGCTGCCGATGTCAAGGCAAAGATGATGGATGCGACCAGGTTCAAACAAGCAATGTACCGTTTCGCCATGAAACTTGCCGACAAGGCGTCTGCCAAGGGGCATGGCAATAAATCAAAGTTGGCTTACTGGCTGCTGTTCAGGCCTTTGAAGGATCGACTCGGATTTACCTATTTGCGCTCTGCCGCAACCGGCGGCGCCGCCCTCGGCCCGGACACCTTCAAATTCTTTCTGTCTATGGGGGTGCCGCTGCGTCAGCTCTACGGTCAGACCGAACTGGCCGGTGCCTATACCATCCACGAAGCCAATGATGTCGATTTTGATAGTGTCGGTATCCCGTTTCGCAATGCCCAGGTGCGCATCGACAACCCTGACCATAATGGTGTCGGAGAAGTGGTGGCCAAGACCTGCGGCATGTTCCTCGGCTACTACAAGAATCAGGCAGACACCGATGCCGCCCTCGATGATGGCTGGATGCACACCGGTGATGCCGGCTACTTCAAGAAAGAGAACAATCATCTAGTGGTTATCGACCGTATCAGTGATCTGTCTGAGACGTCGAATGGCGACAAATTCTCACCCCAGTTCATCGAGAACAAGCTCAAGTTCTCGCCTTTCATAGCTGAAGCAGTTGTTCAGGGTGACGGACGTTCTTACCTGTCGGCGATCATCTGTATCCGCTTCGAGATCGTTGCCAAGTGGGCCGAGCAGCGCAACATCGCTTTCACCAACTACATCAATCTCTCTGCTCAGGAGAGGGTCTACGAAATGGTGAGAAAAGAGGTGGAAACGGTCAATGAAACCCTGCCTGACGCGCAGAAGATTCGCAAATTTCTCCTGCTTTACAAACAGCTTGATGCTGACGATGGCGAATTGACCAGGACCAGGAAGGTTCGTCGTGGCGTCATCAAGGAAAAATATGCCGAAATCATCGACACCATCTATTCCGATCTGGATGTTGTGCATATCGATACGGTTATTACGTTTCAGGATGGCAATAAATCACGTGTCCAGACCGATGTCCGGATTGTGGACCTGATGCATTTAAATGACCTTGCCGTAAAAGCCCCTGTGAAAAAAGCTTCGTAACCGGTGACGGGAGAACAACTATGAATTTTGAATTGTTGACTCAGATGATTGTAAACGGGCTGATTGTCGGGACCCTTTATGGGGTCGTGGCCATGTGCTTTGTGCTGATCTACAAATCGACCCGGGTGGTTAACTTTGCCCAGGGAGAGTTTCTGCTCATCGGTGCCTGGACTTGCTGGGCCATGCTAGTCAAGTTCGAGCTGCCATTTTATGTGGGTTTCCCGCTGACTCTGGTTTTCATGATGGTCTTCGGCGTGGTTCTGCAGGTCCTGGTGCTGCGGCCGATGATCGGTGAGCCGATTATTTCCGTAATCATGGTCACCATCGGCTTATCGATGTTCTTTCAGGCACTGGTCTCCTGGATCTTCGGTGGTTACACCAAGGCATTCCCCCAGGTCTTCGATACCGCGTCGGTGAACATTGGCGGTTTGCAGGTTGAAACGGCTTACATCATGAGCGTGATTGTTTCAGTGGTCATCATGATCGGCTTTTACTTCTTCTTCAAGTATTCCCGCATGGGACTGGCGATGCGTGCCACGGCCTTCGATCAGCAAATCGCGCAAAGCCTCGGTATCTCGGTCAAGCACGTCTTCGCCGCCGCCTGGGCAATCTCTGCCGTGGTCTCGGCTCTGGCCGGGGTGGTTATCGGCATGGTCAACGGAGTGTCTTCGGCGCTTTCCTTCATCGGCATCAAGGTCTTCCCGGTTGTCATTCTCGGTGGCCTCGATTCGATTGTCGGTGCGATCGTCGGTGGACTGCTGATCGGGGTGCTCGAGAACCTCGCTGAATTTTGTGACAGCCAGTGGCTGCAGCTTGGCAACATGTACAATATTGCGCCTTTCTATGCCCTGGTCATCATTCTCATGATCAAGCCCTACGGCTTGTTCGGCACCAAAGATATTGAGAGGATTTAAAAGATGGCTTCTGCTCATTCTCGCATGCGCTGCGGAGAATTCCGCACCACCTACCAGGCGGACATGACCATCTTCCCAACCCCGCTGGCGCGACGGGTTGCGTTCATTTCCGTTGGGGGACTGCTTCTGGCGCCGCTCTTCCTGGACGCCTACTACCTGAACCTTCTGATTCAAATCGGCTACTATGGCATTGCTGCCCTTGGTTTGAATATTGTCGTTGGCTTTACAGGCCAGATTTCCCTAGGCCATGCTGCGTTTTTTGGTTTGGGCGCCTTTGCCTCGGCGTGGATTAACAACAACTTTGGCATTCCGGTGTTTTTCGCTGTCCCGTTGGCCGGGCTTTTGACCATGGCTGTCGGTCTTATGGTCGGTATCCCGGCCGGCCGCATCAAGGGACTCTACCTGGCCATCGCCACCCTTGCTTCGCAATATATCCTCGAAGACTTCTTCGCCCGCGCGGAGTGGTTCACCGGCGGTTCCGCCGGCGCCATGGCCAACCCCTTCTCGATTTTCGGCTATGACATGAACAGCGACAAGTCGTTCTTCTTCGTCGTGCTCTTCTACGTGGTCGTCATGTACCTTGCTGGGGCCAACCTGATGCGCAGCCGCGACGGGCGCGCCTTCGTCGCGGTGCGCGACCACTACCTGTCGGCCGAGATCATGGGTATCAACCTGAATAAGTACCGGATTCTGTCGTTTGGCATTTCTTCTTTTTATGCCGGGATCGGTGGTGCGCTGTTCGGTCATTACCTGGGCTTTGTCTCTGCCGAAGGATTCACTCTGCTACTCTCCATCCAGTTCCTGGGCATGGTGATTATTGGTGGGCTGGGATCGGTCATGGGGTCCATGTTGGGGACAATTTTCATGGTCCTGTTGCCGGAAGTGATGGAGTTTGGCGTCCACCTGGTCGGCAGCAACAGCACCGCCCTGACCCAGGCGCTGGCCTATATCAAGGAAATGGCCATCGGCTTGGCCATCATCCTGTTCCTGATTTTTGAACCGGATGGCCTCGCTCACCGGTGGCGAATGATTAAGAACTACTGGAAGCTTTACCCGTTTTCATATTAAACCGAAATTGCCCCGGACAAGGGAGTCCGGGGTTGCGGATTTTTTAACCGGGGAGACGTCTCCCCAGTAGCCTGACAAATATCTCAACGATGAGAAGGAGGAAAACGTCATGCGTAAAACGTTACTCTGTGGCACTGCTCTACTGGCAATGTTTGGTTTTTCTACCATGGCAACAGCTGCCGACACGATTCCGGTAGGCCACCTGGCCTGCTACACCGGGCCGACTTCGGATGTTGGCGTCCCCTATGGCAATGGCGTCGCCGACGCCATGAATTACATCAACGCGAATGGCGGGATCAACGGCAAAAAGCTTGAGTACGAGACCGTTGACTACTCTTACAAGGCCCCGCAAGCCATCGCCACCTACAAGAAGTGGCTTTCGGGTATCAAGCCCGTGGCGATCCAGGGTTGGGGGACTGCGGACACCGAAGCTCTGGTACAGTTTATTGCCAAGGATGAAATTCCTTACTATTCGGCCTCCTATTCCGGTCACCTCACTGACCCGACCGGCAAGTCGCCCAAGACCAAGTCACCGGCACCCTACAACTTCTTCTACGGCCCCTCCTATTCAGACACCTGCCGTGGCCTGGTGCAGTGGGCGGCCGACGACTGGGCGGCAAAGGGCGGCAAAGGTGTGCCGAAGTTCATCCACATGGGTGCCAACCACCCCTATCCGAACTCCCCCAAAGAAGCCTGTGCCGAATATGCCAAGGAACTTGGCTTCGAAGTTCTTAACCCGATCGTTTACGATCTCAAACCCGGCGATGCCAAGGCTCAGTGTCTGACTCTCAAGGATTCCGGTGCCAACTATGCCTATATGGGCAATACAGCCGGTTCCAACATCTCCCTGCTCAACTCCTGCGGTACCGTAGGGGCCAAGCCGCAGTTCATGGCGAATGTCTGGGGCTGGGATGAGAACTCCATCAAAGCTGCCCAGGAATCCGGTGATGGCGTTGCAGTACCTCTCGGTTCCCCATCCTGGAAATCTGATGCTCCCGGCATGGCCACGGTTCGTGCTATTTCCAAGACTTCTGATCCAAGCGATGAAACCTACCGCAACCTGCACTACATGCGCGGCGTATGCGCCGTCTTCTTCATGAAGGACGCCATGGCCGTCGCCGACAAGATGGACGGCGGCATTACTGGGCCGAATATCAAAAAGGGCATGGAGCAGATGAAGGATCATGTCCCCGCCGGTCTGGAAGGGGTCTGCAAGCCTTCGACCTGGACCAGCGAAGATCACCGTGGTACGACCGAGGTTTCGGTCTACACCACTACCTACAACGGCGGTGATTTTAAGTTTAATCAGCAATCAACGGTAGTCGTGCCGCGTCGCGACGATTGGCTCGGTTGGTAAGATGAATAATGGAGGGACGGTGGCCTTGCCGTTCCTCCATTTCAACCTGTTTGAAGTCCCAGGTTGTCAGTCTGGCCCGGAACTGTCGGACTGACAACCTGGAATTTGAAGCCCAGAGAAGAGGAGCCAAGACAATGGGTGAAGCGGTAAAGAAGACTGAGACCAAGGAATCGATCCTGTCGATCAATAACATCGAGGTCGTTTATGACGAAGTTATCTTGGTGTTGCGCGGAATCAGCCTGGAAGTGCCCAAGGGGGAGATCGTCACCCTGCTCGGGCCGAACGGTGCTGGAAAATCGACGACTCTCAAGGCCGTGTCCGGCCTACTCAAAACCGAAGACGGCGAGGTGACTAAGGGCTCCATCACGTTCAAGGGGGAATCGATCAGCAACCGCGACCCGGACGATATCGTTCGCCGGGGCATCTTCCAGGTTATGGAAGGGCGCCGTATCGTCGAGGACATGACTGTTATCGAGAATCTTCGCCTGGGCGCCTACACCCGCCGCGACCGGTTTATCAAGGACGATATCGAAAAGGTCTTTCACTATTTTCCGCGGCTCAGGGAGCGGACCGGTATGGCCGGCTATCTTTCCGGCGGCGAGCAACAGATGTTGGCTATCGGCCGCGCGGTCATGGCCCGTCCGGAAATGATCCTGCTCGATGAACCTTCCATGGGGCTTTCGCCACTTTTGGTCAAAGAGGTTTTTGGTATTATACGCAACATCAACCAGGAACAGGGGATCACCATGCTGCTGGTTGAACAGAATGCCAACATGGCCTTGCGCTGCGCCTCGTACGCCTATGTCATGGAATCCGGCAAAATCGCTCTCGACGGCACCGGCGAGGAGTTGCTCAATAACGAGGACATGAAAGAGTTCTACCTCTCCGGCGGTGACAAAGATCGCAAGTCATTCAAGAACCTCAAATCGTATAAGCGCCGCAAGCGTTGGATGTAAAGGTCGGCCCGCTAAAGGCCGTCTGGGGCGTTATGTATGTTTTTCGGGCTTTATCGACCGCCTCAATTAAGATCCTCAATTCCTTTAGATCAAAGCGATGCTTTTTATACATCACAAGTTCAGACATTCTATTAGATCGGATAAGCTATGAGTGAATTCTTCGACATCCTGGAAACCCGCCCGCCGGAGCAGCGCGAGGCTGAACTTTTTACTCTCCTCTCGGCCCAGGTCGCTCACGCTCAAGAGTCTGCGCCGGCTGTCGCTGATATGCTTGCCGGTGTCGATGCCACGACCCTGGTTCACCGCAGTGTCCTTGAAAAATTGCCCCTTCTCCAAAAGTCAGAGTTGATCGAGCGCCAAAAGCAGACGCCTATTTTC
>Ga0102814_10003485_pt1 | contig 10240 bp, 6 predicted proteins | sample ColrivemetaGS741_FD_79112 | JGI IMG/M metagenome (GOLD analysis project Ga0102814, IMG submission 79112) | Estuarine microbial communities from the Columbia River estuary - Flood tide ETM metaG S.741 | ecosystem: Environmental > Aquatic > Marine > Intertidal zone > Estuary | place: USA: Columbia... | reverse complement strand
GGTTGGACTATTTCCTTCAATGCTTAATCCTATGGACAACACTACTTATTACGTCTGCCACGGTCCTGATGTGGTTCACTACGTTGAACTAGAGCAAGGCAGTGCATTTAAATCAGGTCAACCCAGTATCGAACAATTCGACAACGAACAAGAAGCCGTAGCTCGTGCCGAAGAGCTGGGTTATGTATTTACAATTGAAGAATAACTATGTATTGCTACCGATTCCCAGATAGGGATACCTTCGTGGCAGCCTGTGGAACCCTTGGATGGCTTTCTGAGCCCTCTGAGGAAGCCCCTGAGGCTGTTGTAATCCCTTACACGCATGATAGAGCCATCGATGAAGTTGGCTCAATAGAGACGATTCCAGGCACCTATGACGAAGAGGGGGTTGAATTGACAGCCCCTGAATATGACACCAGACATCACGTTAACTTCCAAGGAGAAGCTCCCCTTGAGTGGGATCAATATCTAGTTAATGTTAATACACCATCTCGTATGTTTGCAGGTTCTGGTACTCCTACAACACTAGAACAATTAAATGAATTAAGAAATCCTTCTGTTGAAGAAGAAGCTAAATAGAATAAGCAGGGTGCAATTCCCTGCATAGCTCTAGACAGCCAAGTCTTTAAACTGGTCTTATTTAATCGCTTAATAAAGTGAAGCATTTAACAAATGCTAATCGCTTCATAAACATGTACTACTATTTAAATGACCGCTTCAATTACGCTACAAAAACAAAATAATGTTTGGAACAACTTCTGTGACTGGGTAACCAGTACTAACAACCGACTATATGTTGGTTGGTTTGGAGTCCTAATGGTTCCAACATTACTCGCTGCTACAACTTGCTTTATCGTTGCATTTATTGCAGCTCCTCCCGTTGACATTGACGGAATTCGTGAGCCCGTTGCTGGCTCTCTCATGTATGGAAACAACATCATCTCCGGGGCAGTCGTCCCATCTTCAAACGCCATCGGTCTACATTTCTACCCCATCTGGGAAGCGTCAACTCTTGATGAGTGGCTCTATAACGGTGGACCTTTCCAACTTATCGTCTTCCACTTCCTTATTGGTATCTACAGTTACCTTGGACGAGAGTGGGAACTTAGTTATCGGCTTGGAATGAGGCCTTGGATCTTTGTCGCATATTCAGCTCCAGTTGCAGCAGCATCTGCTGTATTCCTTGTGTATCCTTTTGGTCAAGGTTCATTCTCTGATGCAATGCCTCTTGGCATTTCTGGAACGTTTAATTACATGCTCGTCTTCCAGGCAGAGCACAACATTCTTATGCATCCCTTTCATATGCTTGGCGTTGCTGGTGTCTTTGGTGGATCACTGTTCAGTGCTATGCACGGGTCGCTTGTTACATCTTCTCTTATCCGTGAGACCTCTGAAGAGGTAAGTCAAAACTATGGTTATAAATTTGGTCAAGAAGAAGAGACATATAATATTGTGGCTGCTCACGGTTATTTCGGTAGGCTTATCTTTCAGTATGCCTCTTTCAATAATAGTCGCAGCCTTCACTTCTTCCTGGCAGCTTGGCCTGTTCTCGGCATCTGGTTCACTGCTCTTGGTGTTAGCAGCATGGCGTTCAACTTGAATGGATTTAACTTTAACCAGTCCATCCAAGACAGCCAAGGTCATGTTGTGAATACCTGGGCTGACATCTTGAACCGTGCTGGTCTTGGACTCGAAGTTATGCACGAGAGAAACGCTCATAACTTCCCACTTGACCTTGCCTCTTCTAAGGCACCTGTGATTGGCTAGTGTGCGTTAGCACGCACTAGAAGCACGTCCGTTCATCCTTCGGGGCGCATGACACCATAAGCATGGAACGGGGCTTATGGAGGCTTCTATAGAGGTTACTATGCAAGGCAAGACTTATTGCTATCGTGGTGTAAAATACACCAAGTGAGATAGATCTAATGAGGGGTGCAATTCCCCTCTTCACTATTGGCATTGGCCCTTACGAGGACAACCTTTGCCGTCTAGACGGTGGGATAGACCACAATACAAATTAAATAACATCAAACGTTTGGTGACTGTTATATCTTTATTTTTTATTATTTAAAATGCCTTTTCAATCTGCTGTTAACCCCGCACAGCTTACTGCGCCGGGTGCACTTAATGGTGCTATCGCTGATACTAGCGAACGCCGTGCTCTCTATCTGAAACTGTTCAGTGGAGAGATGTTCAAAGGATTCCAGAACAACACAATCGCTCGTGATTTGGTCATGAAGCGTACACTTAAGAGTGGCAAATCTCTTCAGTTTATCTACACAGGTCGTACCAAGTCTGAATATCATACTCCTGGTAACAGCATCCTTGGTGATAGCAACAATGCGCCTCCTGTGGCTGAGAAGACCATCACGGTTGACGACCTGCTGATCAGTTCAGCTTTCGTTTATGACCTTGATGAGACTCTTTCTCATTATGATCTTCGTTCAGAAATTAGTCGTAAGATCGGCTACGCTCTTGCCGAAAAATACGACCGCTTGATCTTCCGTCAAATTGCTAAAGGTGCACGTCTTGCATCTCCTGTATCTAAAACTGGTTATGTTGAACCAGGTGGTACTCAGATTCAAGTTGGTACTGGTGCAGGTGCTGAATCTGATGCTTATGATCAAGCTAAACTTGTTAATGCATTCTATGATGCAGCATCTGCTCTTGATGAGAAAGGTGTATCACAAGACGGACGTGTTGCTGTCTTGAACCCTCGTCAGTATTATGCATTGATCCAAGCTACTGGTGATAACGGTTTGATCAACCGTGATGTACAAGGCTCTTCACTGCAAAGCGGTAAGGGTGTTATTGAGATCGCTGGTATCAAAATCTACAAGTCCATGAACCTGCCTTTCTTCGGTAAGTATGGTGTGAACTATGGTGGTGCTGTTACTAGCCCTGGTAACACTGGTGACTTCATTAGTGAAGACATCGAAGCTGGTACTGTTAGTACTGCTGCTGGTCCTCGTAATAACTACGGTGCTGCTAATGCCTTCGAAACCTCTTGTGGTCTTATCTTCCAACGTGAAGCTGCTGGTTGTGTCGAAGCAATCGCTCCTCAGGTTCAAGTAACCAGTGGTGATGTTTCTGTCATTTATCAGGGTGATGTGATCCTTGGCCGTTTGGCTATGGGCGCTGACTTCCTGAACCCTGCTGCTGCTGTTGAGCTTTATGCTACTAGCTCTGCACCTACTGCATTCGGTACTTCTTATCCTTCAAACGTTACCTGATACGTTTGTTTATCTTATATTGGGAGTCTCTTCGGAGGCTCCTTTTTTTTAATTCTTTATTGAGAATAATACTCATTATCAAATCATGCCTTTTCCTACTACTGGCCCAAACACCCAATTACAAGCTGTTAATCAGATCCTGGCGTCAGTTGGTCAGGCACCTGTAAACACGTTAACAACTGAAGAAACTTTTGTCCTTGAATCTACTGGTACATTTGTTGGTTCTATCACTGGTGTGATTTTAACCACTGAAACCTCTGACCTACAAGTTGGTACATATATCACTGGAACTGGTGTAGAACCTAATACTGCAGTTTCTACTACTGGTACAGCACAAGATACAACACCTGAAACATATGATTACACTCTTAATATTACCCATACTACACCCACTGGTAGTATTACGATGAATCGTTCAGTAGTTTCTTATAAAGTAGAAACACAAACCAACCCGGACGTTGCGATTGCTTATAACACTTTAACTGAAGTTACACGTGAAGTACAGGCAGAAGGATGGTCTTATAATGTAGAACGTAATTATGATAAATTACAACCTGATTCAGTTACTAAAAAAGTAACTATACCAAACAATGTAATTCAAGCTGATCTTAGTCAAGATTATGTATCTAACTTAGGTCGTAATGTAGTAAATCGTGGTGGTGTCTTATATGATACTATTAAACATACAGATATATGGGATACTGAAGAGACTCTTTACTTTGATATATTGTGGGAATTTGAATATGATAATATTCCACAACCTATTCAAGATTATATTGTAGCACGTGCTGCTTCTGTAGCTTCTAGTCGTTTAGTAGGTGATCCTAATCAGTATCAAATCCTACAACAAAAAGAAGCTTATACAAGAGCTATGGCTTTAGAATATGATTGCAATCAAGGTGATCATAGTTTCTTTGGTGCACCACAAAGCGGTAACTATTACAAATCCTACAGTCCATTTAATACTTTGATTCGATAATGCCAGCAATTACTCAACTAATACCTAATTTTTTAGGTGGTGTATCCAGACAAAATGACGACAAAAAACTAGAAGGTCAAGTATCTGAATGTATTAACGGTTATCCTGATCCTACCTATGGTCTAATAAAAAGGCCTGGTATGAAGTTTATTGATAAACTAAAAAACAATGCTGGTACTGCCTTCAATAAGGCTGCTTTAGATGGTGCTGTATGGACCTTTATTGATCGTGGTGCACAAGGTTCTTATGTTGCTGCAATTAAGGGTGCGGTTATTTATGCTTGGACAGTAGATGGTGATTGGTGTACTGTAACTAATAATGGTGCAGCATATTTAACTGGTACTAGCTCTAACGATTATCATTTTCGTAGTATCCAAGATACAACAATTATTACTAACAAAACTATTAATACTGCTATGCAAGCAGCAGGTACGTTTGTTGCTAATTCAGTTGCTACTCTTAAACTACTTACACTTAAAGAAACTGACGAATACACAGTTACCATTCAAAATGTAGAAGCACAAGTAACTGCTCAAAACAATACAACATTTGATGATATGTTGTTGTATGATTCTGCTGATGTGGATATTAACCACCATTTAATTGATCGTATTGGAGCTACTATTCAAGCACAGCATACAGCAGGTAATACCAATTTTGATGGTATCTGGTATTTAGAAGGCTACAACAACAGTATTGTTATTAAACGTGGTACTGGTGCTAATGCAGTTAAAACTGATTACAGTGCAGTTACTGGTACTCCTGTAGCTTTTGACATTGATGCTAGAGGTGGTCTTAATAACACTGCACTTGAAGTATTTGAAGATGATGTAACTGATGTATCTAAACTACCACTTGAATCTTTTGGCGGTCATGTTGTAAGAATTTTAAATAGTGACGCAGCAGAAGATGATTATTATGTTGAATTTGTAGCTTACGATACTACACTAAACAGAGGTCGTGGTTATTGGAAAGAAACTATAGCACGTGATGTATCACCTGGTCTAATTGCTTCTACAATGCCACATGCTTTAATTAATACAGGTCCACTTACATTTACTTTTGGAACAATTGGTTGGACTGATCGATTAGCTGGTGATGACATAACTAACCCCCAACCTTCATTTGTTGGTAAAAAGATTAACGCTACCTTTTTCTATAACAATAGGTTTGGTGTACTGTCGGAAGATAATGTTATCTTTGGTGTAGCAAATGATGCATATAATTTCTTTGCTAAATCAGCTTTAACACAAATTGATTCAGACCCTATTGATGTAAATGTATCAAGTATTAGACCCGTTACATTGACTGATGTTTTACCTGCACCTCAAGGTCTTGTAATCTTTAGTGGTACACAACAGTTCCTTATACTTGCTCCTGAATCAGGTGTACTGACACCTAGTCAAACAATTGTACGTGCTGTATCTAACTATGAAATGGATGTAAACATTTCACCTGTAGATGTGGGTACAACAATTGCATTCCTTAGTAAAGTCAGTGGTTACAGTAAATTATTCTATATGCAACTGCGAGATGTTAATCAAAACCCTAGTGTTATTGACATCAGTAAGATTGTATTAGAATGGATTCCAAATAGTATTGATCGTCTTGTTGTTAGTCCACAGAACTCATTAATTGCACTAATTGATCGCCAAGATTCTTACATATATCTTTATCGTTTTTATAACAACGGTGACAAAGATGTAATGCAAGCTTGGACTAAATGGCAATTAACTGGTACTATTCAAGATATTAATATTCTTGGTGATGATATGATTATCGTATCTCAACATGAAGATGAATATACCTTAAATAAAATTACTTTAGATGAATTACCTACAGGTAAGGTTTCTGTTACTTCAGGTAACGCTTGCTTAGATATGGCTGCACGTCCATTTGATCCTGGTACAGGTAATGCTGTTGTATATGATAATGTTAATGATGTAACTAAAATCTACACACCTTATTCTTTATTTAATAGCGTACAAGGTACTGTTTTAATTGCTGATCCAAATGTTGATGCTGGTTATTCAGTTAAGGCTACTCCTAAATCAGACACAGATGGTCCGTATTTTGAAGTAGCAAAAGATTTTAGAGAATTAGAAGATGGTATGTTAATTGGTTATGATTATAATTTTGAAGTAACACTACCTAAGTTTTATTTCAGAAGAGATGAACAAACAACTGATTTTACAGCTAACTTAACTATCTCTAGAGTTAATGTATCAGTAGGTCGTTCTGGTACTACTACATTTAAAACAAAACTTACTAACTCGAAAGAATGGATGGATGTAAAAGAAGTAACAGCTATTGATAGTTATCAAGCTAATAGTGAACCAGTACAACCTGAATATCGATTTGTTGTACCAATCCATCAACGTAACATTAATTTTGAACTAAAAGTGACAAGTAATCAACCATACCCTGTATCGTTAGTATCGATGATGTGGGAAGGCAACTATTCCCCACGTTATTATAGGAGGTCTTAATGATTAATAAAAATTATAATCTTTTGGGTGAACAGCTAGCTGAGTCTGGACTGGAGATGAGTATTGTTATTGCTGGATCAGTCGCCGGTGCACTTATTGGTGGCGGAACATCTATTCTTGGCGGTTTATTGGGTTCATCTCAAGCTGACGCACAAAACAGAGAAGCAAGGCGGGCAACAGAGAAAGCTGAGAAAGATGCAGAAGAAGCAGCTGATGCAATTAATGAGTATAACAAACGCTCATTTGAAGTTGATAAACAAAACTACGCTAATACCCGTGCATTTGAACGGGACACCTTAATAAAAAAATGGCAATACCAGACTGAACAACAGGATTTTGGATACTTATCAGCAATTGAGCAGTACGGTAAGTCTGTTCAAAACACTCAAGATAGGCTTACATATAATAGTATTGCAGCAATGCAAGCTTATGAATCTGAACAGTCTGCATTGAATGATCTTTTTACTGAAGATGCTTTTACACGTCAAGGTATGCTTGTAGATCAACTACAAAACGAAGGTAGGGCTGCTTTAGGTCAAGCTGGTAATTCACGTACTAAAGCATTGCAATCTAGTATTGCAGCTTTAGGCCGTAACTCTGCTATTATGGATGCTAGTTTATCTAGTTCTGTAGAGCAATCACAACGTAATATGCAACAGATTGGTTTGCAACGTTATGCTGCTGATTTACAGGCTAATGCTTCTATGATGATTAAACCGAAAAAAGGACCAGCTATTCCGTTACCTACCCAAGCACCTGAACGTATCTTTATTGAACCTATGGAAGTACTGCCACAAGCTATTCAACCAGCTAGACAACAGAGTACGTTTGCACCAATTCTTAGTGGATTTATTCAAGGAGCAGGTCAAATTGGAATGGGTATAGTTAATCAAAGCAATTATCAAAGCCCCTTTGGTCAAATAGGAAGCACTAATGGTGGTGGTAATATTTTCTCTCAAATAGACGCTAGAGGTGGACTTAGAGTATGACAAAACAAGTACAATATAGGGGAGCTGCTAGAGCTAGAGGTTTCTCCCCACAACAAGTAAGTGATGCTGCTATCTCACGTATGCGTGAAGATAGTAACCGTACCTTACAAGGTATGCGTGAAGCTGCTCGTGCTGACATTGATCAACGACAACGTATTAACCAAGAGATTAAAGCAAATCAACAGTATGAGAAAGGGGCACGTGAAAAGAATTTTCAAATTCAAACAAAAAACCAACAAACTCAATTACGTCAAACTCAGTTAGATTCACAAGCAGCTTTACAACAATTAGAAATAAATCAAGCAGCACAAACTAAAATCTTTGAAAATGTTGCTACTTTAAGTCAAACAGCTGCTAAAAAATATGAAGAGATACAAAAGGTAAAGTCTGACGAACGTGCTCAACAAGCGATTAATGAGTTCTTGGTTAATCCTAATCAAGACGAAGTTATTAGACAAGTCTTAGGTGAGTATGAATTAGCAGCTACAGAAGAAGTACGTCAAAGTGAACTTGATGTAGCACAAGCTAAAGGTGGTCCTCCTCTTGCTATTTCTAAAGCTAGGTCTTTAGATAGCAATGGTCGTTATAAATTAGACCAAGCTAGGGTTAACTATATTTTAACTAATATCTACCCACAGCAAGTAAATAAAGCTTTGTTAGATGCTGGTGATTTAGACTCTGCTCAAACAGCTGCTTTTGTTACTAATTTCCAAAGGGAGTTTTTTGAAAGGTCTAATGTCTTAGCTTATAAACCTGAGATGTTACGTGATGGTTTAACAGCTCTTGCAGGTGTTAACCAAGGTATTGTAACAAAAGCTCAGAACCGTCAGTTAAAGATGGAGCAAGGGATTGCTGTAGATAATGCTACTACAATCCTAACTCAAAACCCTACTGCATTTAATCAGAACATTGTTTCTTCTTTTAATACAATTGTAAGAGCTAATCCTGGTAACAGAGAAGCCGCCTATAAATGGCTTGAAGGTTTAGCTACTCAAAGAGGTGTTAATGGTGAATATCTATTTACCCTTGATCAGATAGCTAATGCTACTGTAAATAAAGGACAACCTTTTGCTGTTAGTAACCCTGGTAGAATGGGTGCTATTAAGATGGCACGGGAGCGTGGTGATACACAGTATCGTAGTGCTCAGATTCAAGCTGATGACTTAAGTTATAAAGAAGATACTAATAAATTTTTAACGTCTTTAACTGAAAATGGTAGTAAAGCTAATGCTGAGGCTGCCATTGAATTCTTTAGAGAAACTTATGGTAAAGTACCGGAATCAATTCAAAAGTATGCAAATAGCTATACGTATGAAGCAGTAGCAAAAGCTAAAGCTATTGAACAGTATGAAGCTATTCCTGATGGTTTTATTACACAGGAAGCTGTTGATGCTTTAAGTGGTATTGATCCTACTGCAGCTAAAACATTAAGTGCAAGATTTGCAGCACAACAGCAGAAATATACTAAAGGTGTCTTTAAAGATCAATCTGATTCCTTTAAAACCATTGCTAATGGTGTAACAACTTTTGGTTCAAACAAACCTAATACACCTGCTAGTCTGTTTCTACAAGGTCGTATGAGGGCTGAATATCGTAAACGTGTTGATCAAGCTGTAGCAGGTGGTATGGACTTTAATACTGCAGCTACTACAATCGGTCAACAATTAGCTGAAGAGGTAAAAGCTGGTGCACGTGATCCAGAAAATTTGTGGTTTCGTAAACCTAATCAAGCTGGAGGTAGTGCAACCTTTCCTAATCTTAACCAAGGCAACTTACCAGCATTAGAAAAAGCAAACCGTAGTTACACTGAACTTAAAAAAGATATTTACGATAAAGGTTTATCTACAGTTTTACAAACACCTGAAAGTATTATTACTAAAGAAGAAGCAGTGGCTATTATGAATGGTTATGGTAAACCTGGTTTTACTATTCCTCGTGATGTAGCAGCTGTTGCTGGTATTAGTAATGGTGCAGATCCTTTTACAATTATTAATGCACAACTTGAAGCTTTGGACCTTCCTCCATTAGACCCACCACAAATAACACAAGATTTAAATGCAAATGTAAGTCCTGAGTTTCGTAGTATGATCTATGATGCAAAGACACGTGAAGCGGCTAAGTTACGTGCAATAAAACAAGGCTTATCCCAAACATCTGGAGATACCAGTACTTTTCAAAGACCTGGTGCAATTCGACCTGGCTCTATGTTTAAAAGGTCTTTCACTGGTGCAATGATGTACAGTGAGAACCCCCAAGAATACGTTAAAACTGGTAAAGTTTTTGAACTTCTTGATTTTAAAGTAGCAGAACATCCTGTTTTCGGCGGTACTGCTCCTGTACACGCTGGTAATAGTTATCACGGTTATGGTGAAGCTTTTGATGTCACACATCAGAAAGGCGGTGATAGCCCCGCTGCAGTAAAAGCATCTATTGAAAAAACCAGACAACTTAAAGATGCTATTAGAAGCATGGGTCTATTTGAAGAAATTATTGGCCCTGGTGATGGTGACCCAGAACATGAAACACATTTACATTTAGGTGGTTTAATGC
>Ga0102814_10003478_pt1 | contig 10251 bp, 11 predicted proteins | sample ColrivemetaGS741_FD_79112 | JGI IMG/M metagenome (GOLD analysis project Ga0102814, IMG submission 79112) | Estuarine microbial communities from the Columbia River estuary - Flood tide ETM metaG S.741 | ecosystem: Environmental > Aquatic > Marine > Intertidal zone > Estuary | place: USA... | reverse complement strand
GATCCTATGTTGTTTTTGTACGACAGTGTTTCTGAGAAATCGTATGCACTTAACTTACCTAACATATATGACGGTGGTCGTATTTGTGCAGGTAACAACTTCAATCGTCAACAGAATGGTTATATACAACAAGCAATTTTGTTGCATAAAGCACAGATAGATGACCTTATGTCATCACTTGCTAATAACGACTTACGTGCACGTGACTTAGAGATGAAGTATTTGACCTTTGATATAGAAGGTAAGCATATTAATCCTGTATCACCAAAAGACGGTAGCAAACACTTCTTCCAAGAAATTACTAACGAACAAATACTAATGTTTACAACCTGGCTTAACAATGACTCAGCTATATAATAAACTTAACTCATGCGAACTAGCTGGCGGTAACAGATCAATTGATCAGTATCTTGAGCGTCCATACCAACCCGATGGAGTAAGTTACCGCTTAAACGATCATATTAAACGCTCAGAAGAATACACAACCGACACATACAAAATTACCTGGGAAGATGCTGGTTTGAATGTGCAGGAGCAACGCATATTAATGAAAATACTACGCAAAGACTTCCAAGATTGTGGTCGTAAACGTGGTGCTATCCTCAGATATATTAAACACTTCAAAAAAGAACAAGACCTAACTGGTCAAAGATTATACCGAACATGTCAAAACCAAAACTAAATGCAGTCATTATCGGTGCCGGTGGTGTTACATCATACATGCTACCAGCACTTAAAAATAGTTTCGAACTAGAAGCTACTATCATTGACGGTGACAAACTAGAGAAGAAAAATCTAGACCGTCAATTATTCCGTAACAATATGATTGGCGAATACAAAGCCAAAGCATTGATGCGTCAATACAACTTCAGACAAAAAGATGGTCAAGCAGTATGCCAATACTTTGACAAAGCTATGCTAGAAACACCATACAAATTATTCTTTTCACAAGCCGACGTACTAATATGTGCAGTCGACAATCATCCAGCTCGTAAAGCAACTATTGAGACAGCGTTGAGATACAGTAAGCCTGTCGTAGTATGTGCTAACGAGTACCATACCAGTCAAGCGTTCATCTTTGATCCATCACTTGCATCACGCCAGTGTGTATCATACAATCCTCTTGAACGTTATCCTGAAATCAAGACTGACAAATCAGGGAGTCCAATCAGTTGTCAAGGTGACGCACTAGAGTCAGACCCACAACTTGCAATTGCCAATCAAATGGCTGCAACCTTTGGTAACTTCCTGATTTGGTCTTGGTTTGGTATGCCACACCAACCTGACATGATTGACTACAAACCTGTAGAATTTCAATCAACATTCAGCAAAATGCAAACTAAAACAATGGAGGACTTTAAATATGTCGAAGCAATACGTAGTTAACGATAACAAAGTATATCAAGTCAATGACAATGACTTGTTCACAACATTCAATGTTGTTGATGTACCAGAACACAATATAGATCCTATATGGAAGGGTGCTAAAATACCTCTTACTATGTGGCAAGACATTGTTGGTTTCTGTAAACATTCATACGATGCACTCAAGTCAGAAACACTTATTTACTTGTTTTATGACGAAGCTGCAGATCAACCTTGGTCTTGGTGGGTACCACCACAGATTACAGCTGGTATGACTGTCAAGTCTAACCCAGACGATCCTGAGTATGCTATTCAACGTGCACTATATCCTGACACTATGTTCGGTACTGTACACCACCACTGTTCTACATCTGCATTCCAGTCAGGTACTGACGAAGCCGACGAGACACAACGAGAAGGCTTCCATTTTACTGTCGGTAATCTTAACAAAGACTACGACTTTGATGTACACTTCCGTATGACTATTGGTAACATGCACAGTGAGCTTGACGCACACATGTACATTGAACGTGGTCCTGACCCATTCAAACGTAATGCTGCAATATCACAAGAAGTAAAAGAAGAAATACTAGAATCTCTGCATGAAAATGCTATTCAACAACCTGCACCCCCCCTCCTTAATAAATATGACATAGAAATGCAAAATGTTAGCAAAGCAACTTATGCTAAAAAGCAACGTGTATTTGGTAGTTGGTATGATGAACCATACTATTACACGTCAAAAAAAAACGAGGACGCGATGGATATAAATCAAAAAGATTTAGCAGATGAGTTTGTTAATGCTGTATTACTAGACCCAACTTATGAAAAAATTCTTACTGACTACTATAATTATCGAACTGATAAGAACAAGCTTTCGTTGTTTACAGCAGGAGCTATATTCGATTCGGATGTCGCAGATGACATATCGGAACTCTTCCACGACTACGACTACCAACGACAAAAACCCAATGACTATCAATACGCTGAAGAACAAGTTAAAATCTTTTTGGCAGAACAAAAATCAAACGGACTTGACTTATCACAAAACGACCTTATATACGGACTCAACAACTATGAGAACGGAGAAGGACTTCAATCAATGGATAAGGAGACAACTATATGAAACAACTAATGGTAACTGCGTTGTGCAACGCATTGAAAATACTACATCGAATGGTGTGCCTGATATTATGGCTATTACACCAGACCATGTATTTCTTATTGAGAGCAAATTTGAGACTGTTAAAGTTCGTCCGGAACAAGCAGCCTTCCAAATTAAAGTTAACGAAACTACAAAAGGACTCGACCATCCGTGTATATGCGTCACCCTCACTGGATATCCAAAGACTAAGAGATTGGTTGTAAATGTGTTTGATCGGCACGCTGTTACTGAACAAGGAATCAAGTGTCACAACACATTAGAATTTACTCTCGACAATGAAGGCTTCAAAGAATTTTACAATTACTTTCCTAGATCTATGACAATAGACAATCAGCAAACGTAGTTACTCCTACTACTGTAGTTAAAAAAAAGTAGGACTAGACGATGATCCCATTCACCGATCAAGGCATGACCTAGGATCCGTAAGATCTCATCCATTCTAGATACCCTGGTCAGCAATGACCAGCCAATTTATATATTATGCCAAACATAGACCCAACATACGATAACAGTAATAGTATCAAAGCCTTATACGATATGGTAGATACTAAAGCTAAAGACATTATAAAATCTGATCCTTGGTTTAAGTATAGACAAGCAGTAAGACAAGGCATAAACGAAGGCCTCATCAGAAAAAAGACTGATGAGGAAATAGCAGAAGAAATGAAAAGTAAACCATACTTAAAAGCTAATAGAATAATACGTAAAAACGAAAAAAGAAAAGCATAATGCAACAACCCTTATTTGCCCCACAGTCTAGTTGGCGTCCACCAGCTATACTACCAGAATTTTCATCGCAAGTTGCGATTGACTTAGAAACTTGTGATCCGAACCTAAAGACACAAGGACCAGGATATAAAAGACATGACGGTTACGTGGTAGGTATTGCGATTGCTGATAAGCATCAATCAGTATACTTGCCATTTAACCATCTTGGTGGAGATAACCTGGACAAAGACATAGTTCTTTCATATGTGCAAAATGTGATATATAAAGCAACCGAAGTATTGTTCGCCAATGCTTCGTACGATCTTGGCTGGCTTGGGACTCTAGGGGTAGAGGTCCCTTGCCCAGTCCGAGACGTACAAATAGCCGAAGCTTTAATTGACGAAGAGTGTTTTTCGTATTCACTTAATAACTTATCAAAGAAGTATCTAGACAGAACAAAAAATGAAGACGGACTCAAAGAAGCTGCCGATGCATATGACCTTGACCCCAAGGGTGAAATGTACAAGCTGCCTGCTCGCTTTGTTGGTGAGTACGCAGAGATTGACGCTAGACTTACTTGGGACATTTACCAACACCAAATACCTGTACTTAAAGAACAAGACTTATGGAGGGTATTTGAAATAGAATGTCAACTGACTCCTGTACTTGTGCACATGACCAACAAGGGTGTACCTGTCGACCTAGACAAAGCGGAACAATTGAACAAACAACTCAAGCAAAGAGAAGAGAACCTACGCAAGCATTTTTCTGGTTTAGATATATGGTCGCCACCAAAACTCGCAAAACACATAGAGAATTTAGGTTTGGTTGTACCAAGGACAGAGAAAGGTAACCCATCAGTATCTAAAGAATTTTTACAAACATGTGAACACCCAGAAGTAAAACAAATATATGACGCAAGATCAATTAACAGACTTAGAAAAGTCTTTATCGAAGACATCATCCTTCATAAGAATCATAAAGGACGAATCCATGCGGATTTCAAACAAACCGCTAGTGATAGTGGCGGCACTAGATCAGGAAGACTATCTTCAGCTAATCCAAACATGCAGCAAGTACCCAAACGTAGTGACGTTGGAAAAGCTATTCGACAGTTATACATCGCTGAACCTGGAAGTCTTTGGTGTAAGGCTGACTATTCATCTCAAGAACCCAGGCTACAAGTCCACTATGCACTCATCGGAGAATTTGGACGACCTTTACCTGGAGCAGAAGCTGCACGAGATGCATTCACAAACGGTGAAAAGTTGTATACATTCTTTGAAAAAGCTACTGGCCTCCCTTACGACACCTGCAAAATGTTATGCCTTGGGATTTCGTATGGGATGGGTAACGAAAAGATGGCAAGAACACTTGGTATATCCTCTGACTTATGTAAAGAAACAATGCAAAAGTTTAACAAAGAAGCACCGTTCTTAAAAATACTATTTGATAATGTAATGAACATGGCATCTAGTCGTGGCTACATTAAAACTATACTTGGTAGGAGAGCTCGGTTTGACTTTTGGATGCCATCGTTTGATGACCAACCAGTAAAGACTCTAAAAATAGCAAAAGGTAGGTACAAAAATAAAGCATTGTTCCGTGCCTTTACATCAAAAGCACTAAACAGACTTATACAAGGCTCTGCTGCTGACCAAGCAAAGGTTGCTATGGTTAACGCATACAAAGCTGGCTTTGATATGAGACTACCAGTGCACGATGAGATTAATGCTATGGTTAGTAGCGAACAAGAATCAAAACAACTAGCAACAATTATGGAAGAAGCAATACCACTTAACGTCCCTGTAGTGGCGGACATAGACTTAGGACCAACATGGTGCTAACAGAATTCATAGTAACAGACACGTACAAAGTTAAAGCTGTAAGCATTGACGCTGTACAACAAGCCATCAGTGAAGATGATTTTAGTGAGGTAGAGACTAACCTTGACTCACGAAAAATAACAATAGAACCAACATTCTAATGACACAATCAATATTAGTAGAAGCAGCAAGACTAGTCGACAACGACAGAGCCGATGATTATGGTGACCCACGTGACGACTTTAAAAGAATTGCGACCATATGGTCAACATTATTAGAAAATAAACTAAATGTAGACTTGACACCTTCGGAAGTTGGTGCAATGATGATCGCTCTCAAATTATCACGAGCTGTTCATAACGACAAAAGAGATAATTGGATTGACATAGCAGGTTACGCACACTGCGCAGACCTATGCACAACATATAAAAATAATGACAGATGAAATACTTAATGAAAGCGATAAGGATTATGAAAACTCAAGTGAGTGCGACTCTACAGAAAATGTGGGAGTCAACGATCTTACAGAAATTACTGAGATGGGTAAAAGCCTTGCCCAGCTCGATAGTGACATTCTTCAAGCGGAAGCAGAAGTAAGTAACCTTAAGCAAAAGCGCAAGCACATTGCAGAAGAACTTATGCCTGACCTTATGGCTAAGTACGGTCTCAAGTTAATACAACTTGATGACGGTAGAAAAATACGCATTGACAACTTTGTTGATGCTCGAATCAAAGACCCTGAGACTGCATTCAATTGGCTACGTGATACTAACAACGATGCGATTATTAAAAATCAAATCACAATAACACTTGGCAGAGATGAAGACGTTAAGGCTCAAGCAATCTTAAATACTTTACAAAGAGAGCATGATGTTAATGCTGATGCAAAAATCAGTGTACACAACATGACTCTTAAGTCTTTCTGTCGTGACGCACTGGATAACCCAGAGCTGGCAGAATCATTACCTCGTGAAGCATTCGGTATCTACGAAGGCAAGCGAGCGAAAATAACCTAAACATAGAAATAAAGAAACATTATGGCGTTTGACATAACTACAGTAGCCGGACAAGGTACAGAGAACCTCGACACAGGTGGAGGATCACTACCGTTTGTCCGCATATTACAAGACTTGAGTCCTCAACTCAAATCACAAAAAGATGAATACATCGAGGGCTCAAAAGCTGGTGACTTAATGTTTGCAAAAACACAAAGTCTCCTACCACAACCTGTTAAGGTAATCCCAGTGTATACTAAAAGTATCTACACAGAGTGGGTTCCACGTAGTAAGGGTGGCGGTTTCAAAGGTAATCATGCCTTGAGCATCGTCAATGACTCTAACTACGAGAAGGGTCGTGAAAGACAATACGACGAATGGCTTGGTGAGAACGAGCTTAAGTTTACTACATACTGGTTTGTTCTTATGGAACTAGACGGTAAGTGGGAACAAGCAGTTATCCCATTCACTTCATCTCAATTGCGAGTATCTCGTAAATTGACTGGTGACATCAACAAGTTCCGTTACAGCGGTATGGATGTCACACCACCATTGTATGCTCAATCTTGGGAGTTATCTAGTGTACTAGAAACAAGCAAGAATGGAGATGACTACTTCAACTTCAACTTCGCAGAACCAAAAGTCTTAGACTTTGAGGCTGATGAAGCTGTCTTGACCTTAGCATCTGACACATACAACAGTGCAGCAGATACACCGTTGCTACAAGCACAGCCAAAACCTGCGCTTATCTCAACGGAAGCACCATTCTAAACAACTTATGTACCTTCCATCCTTAGGGGTGGAAGGTTTTTTTATTTTATATGATCCCAATCGCAGACTTAGCATTTCAATTCCACGACTTATTTACTTGTAACAAAGAAGTTTACGGACAAACAACACTCACTGGCAAAACCAGAGACCGTGACGGTAAAACAGATTCACGTAGCTTCTTAGTAAAATCAGCACTAACTACAGATGTGTGGGAGCAACACATAAAAGGTGAAAAGATTATTGGTTGTACACCACTGATTAACGAAGACGAAGTAAAGTGGGGAGCTCTTGACGTAGACGTTTACCAAGACTCTAACACAACAGAAGATATTATAAAACTTGTAGCTACACACAACTTACCGTTTGTTGTATGTCGTTCTAAGTCAGGTGGTGCACACGTCTACATGTTCTTTACAGAACCAGTATCCGCAGCAACAGTAATTGACAAACTTAAATCGTTCTCTGCATTCTTCGGACAAGGTGCTTGTGAAATATACCCTAAGCAGCCTAAGATTAGTAATCGTAAAGACGACAGTAAGTATGGTAACTGGATTAACATGCCATACAGTGGCAACCCTACATTACAGTATGCTTTTAACAAAGAAGGTAAAGCATTAAAACCTGATGAATTTATAGCACTTGCTAACGCAACTAAAGTAAGTCCAGAAGAATTTATAGACTTAGAAGTACCTAACATAGAGAACGAAGCGCTGCCTGAAGGGCCTCCGTGTCTTAATTATATCTTTCAAAATCGTACTCAACATTCTGAGTCCCGTAATATAACTCTTTCAAACGTTGCGGTTTACTTAAAGAAGGCCAATCCAACGGAATGGAAACAACTATTACATAAATATAATAGGAAATTCCAAGAACCCCTAGAAGATAGAGAAGTAGAGTCAATCGTAAATTCATATTCCAAAAAAGACTACAAGTATCAATGTGCAAGTCAACCGTTATGTAAGTATTGTGACGCAAAACTTTGTGGTCAACGTAAGTTCGGTATTGGTCAAGAAGAGTTCTTACCAAACAACCGTTCACTTATACAACTTAAGTCTGAGCCACCCTTGTGGTTCTTAACTCTAGACGATGCAGAGATACAGCTTACTACTGAGCAGTTTGACAACTTTAATATGTTTAACCAACGTGTTATGGAACGATTACTGTTTAAGTTCCCACCAATCAAACAAGAAGATTGGGTTAAACAACAAAATTTATTACTCAAGAATTGTACACAAATAGACATACCATTCGAAATGACTCCAGTGGGTCAGCTTGTAGAATATGTATCTATGTTCTGTGCAGGAGCTAGTGACAACCCTAACAATATTAAGATGGGCCCAGTTAAACTAAACGGATCATTCCTGTTTAGAATGGTAGATCTTAAAGATTACTTAGCTCAACAAAGATTCAAAGAGTTACCTGACAACAAAATACTATCTGCTATAAAACAAATTATAAAAGCAGATGCAATTACACACACAATCAAGGAACCCATCAAACTTAATGTAAGATGTTGGCGTATCAAAGAAGAAAGATTACACATTGATCCGTCAGTTCCTATGCCAAACTTAGCTAATGAAAATTCCTATTGAATTTATAATGTTACTTGCAATGGTTGAATCTGGGCAAGACCCTAGTGCAGTTGGAGACAACTTTGAAGCACTTGGTATGTTACAGATGCACCCAGGGTACGTAAGAGACGCAGCCAACTATGCCAATGAAAATTGGAGACATATTGATGCACTAGACGAAGTAACTAGTATTAAGATATTTCGTGCTTACATGGATCGCTATGCTACCGAGGAGCGTCTAGGACGACCTGTAACATGGGAAGACATAGCTCGTATACATAACGGTGGACCTAACGGATATAAGAAAAAATCAACAATCAAATACTGGAACAAAGTAAAATGCTTAATGAACCAACAATCTATGTAGCTAGTGCTGGTACTGGTAAGACTACCACACTCATGAACAACCTTACAGATTGTTTAGAGTATGTTAACCCACAGAATATATGTTTTACCACATTTACTAAGGTAGGTGCTCAAGAAGCTATTGACCGTGCCTTACAGAAAAACACTGAGTATACAGAAAAAGACTTTGAGGGCTTTAGTACCTTACACGCATTATGTTATAGACGTATACCACGTAAACAAATGCTTACCAATCAAGACTACCGACTACTGTCAGAGTTAACAGGTTACACAGTTACTGGTGGTACTGCTTATGGCAACGATGGTCTTGTCTACAATAACAATGCTGGTGACCGTATATTATACTACAACAGTTTAGGTCGTAACTTAAAAGTATCAGAAAAAGATGTGCTAGACTTACAATTAGGTACTAAACTTAATGCTGCACAACTTGCAGACTTTAACCAGTTCTACAAAGAATTTAAAATAACTAAAAACAAATATGATTTTACTGATCAGCTCGAACAATATATTGCACAAGATTACAAACCTGATTTTGATTGTGTATTTGTTGATGAAGCTCAAGACCTTTCTCCTTTACAGTGGGACGTTGTGGATTTTATATGTACTAACGCTCGTGAAGTCTTTATAGCTGGTGACGACAAACAATCAATCTTTAAGTTTGCTGGTGGTGACCCTAAGTCATTAATCAATAGACCAGGCGACCGTATTGTTCTAGATACATCTTACAGACTACCATCTACAATTCTAAATTATGCAGAAAAAATTGCTGAACGTATTGAAGAAAAACAAGAGTACCATGTAACTAGTAAAAATGACAACGGTAACGTAGAGCACATACACAGTATATCTGAGTTAGATATGTCAGAAGGTACTTGGTTATTGTTGTGTCGTAACAAGTCACTACTACAAATCTTTGAGCACGAACTAATGCGTAAAAAACAATTGTTTGTGTCTAGTAGCAGAGACTCACTGTTTAATGAAAAACAAATAAAATTTATATTACTATGGGAAGAGCTACGTCGTGGTTACAAGTTTCCTGCGTGTGACTTAAAAATATTATACCACGAGTTCCTACCATCTGGTACTGTAGTCAAACGTGGCTTCAAGAAGATGTTAGACCAAATGCCAGACAACGAACTGTTTAGTAAAGATGACCTCAAAGAAAACTTTGGACTTATAAACACAGACAAATGGAACAAGATATTTAGACTACCAGACATAACAATAGAATTACTACTAAAAGCAGAAGAAGAAAACAAACTTGACAAATCTACTAATGTTGAGATAAACACAATACACGCAACAAAAGGTAGAGAGGCTGACAATGTAGTCTTACTACCAGACATGACAGGTATCACATACAAAGGTATGCTCAAAGATGAAGACAACGAACACAGAGTATTCTATGTAGGTGCTACACGTGCAAAAAAGAATTTATATATACACACTCCTATTAGTAATATGTTTTACAAACTACCACG
>Ga0102814_10003476_pt1 | contig 10253 bp, 10 predicted proteins | sample ColrivemetaGS741_FD_79112 | JGI IMG/M metagenome (GOLD analysis project Ga0102814, IMG submission 79112) | Estuarine microbial communities from the Columbia River estuary - Flood tide ETM metaG S.741 | ecosystem: Environmental > Aquatic > Marine > Intertidal zone > Estuary | place: USA... | reverse complement strand
TCAAAACTAACCAAACCCAACCTGAACCAAATACAGTTTTTGCTTTTCTAATAAATTCTTGTTTGAATTTTTCATAGTCACCATATTTTTTTACAATCTTGTCGTAAACGGGTCCTGTAGGTTTTTGTTGTTTAGGTGACAACATTTTCCAAAAAAGTTCGTGATTATATGCTCCACCAGCGTTGTTGTGGATTGTTACATTATATCTTGAAATACCTTTTATGATATTTTCTAATTCTAAATCTTTGTCTTTAATTTTTTCTAACGCCAAGTTTAATTTTTCAACATAACCTTTGTAGTGTTTGTTATAATGTGTATTCATTGTTTCACTATCAATAAACCTTGAGAGTGATGTGTATGAATATGGTAATTTTTCTACTTTGATTTTTGTTGTAGTTTCTTTTTTGGCTTCGTCAATTTGTTGGGTGTCACCACTACTTGGATGGTCTGTAATTAATTTTTCCAACTCCTCAATCTTTTTTCTTTGTTTTACAAATTTCATTTTTTTCTTTTTTTAATAAATAACTCGTTAACGGAATTACTTTATCTTCGTCGGGATATTGAGTTAAGAATTTCTTCTAAAATACCCCCCTTATCTTCATTATCACCCATTACGGTGGAAATAATATTTTTCTTTTTATTTAGGATGTCATATATCACTCCTTCAATAGTATTATCAAAAAGAGGATAAAAAATAGAAACATTTGATTTTTGTCCGTATCGGTATGCTCTATCTTCTGCCTGTGCGTGGTCTGCAGGTACAAATGATAAATCATTCATAATAACAGCTTCTGCTGCGGTTAATGTAATACCAACACCCGCAGCTTTTAAATTACCAATAAACACTTTTATTTTGTCGTTTTCTTGGAATTGGTCAACAGAGTTTTGTCTTGCAGGTTTACTCATTGAACCATCAAGTGTAACGGCAGATTTACCAAAATGTTCTTTTATTTGATTTAGAGTGTTTGTAAAGTTTGTGAAGATAATAACCTTTTTACCTTGTTCAATGACGTTTTCCGCCACCTCAATGGTTTGTTTTATCTTTTCCTCTGCAATTATTTGTCTTACTTTCATCAACTTTGAGAATTGAACTGTGAGTGATTTTGACTCTTCAGAAGATTCGTACCAATCATAGTATTCACCCATTAATGCTTCGTATTGTTTTGACTTTAAATTAAGATACACTGGTGTAATAATCTTATCGGGTAAGTCTAATATATCCTGTTTTAGTCTTCGTAAAACTTGTGGTTTTGTTCTGTCACGTAATTCTTCCAAATTTGATGCTCCGTCTACCTTCCAAACCTTCCTATTACCAACTTTGAACTGATATCCTTCACAGTATCTTCTAACATACGCCATCCAATTCCAAGCAACGGGTGAGTCCACCAAATCCAAAAGATTAAAATAGTTAATCGGTCTTGATGTCATTGGTGTACCTGTCAATAACCAAATACGTCCAATTTTTTTACAGATATCATTAACAAGTTTAGTTCTTTGTGCTTGTTTGTTTTGAATGTAATGAGCTTCGTCTACCACCACTAAATCAAAATTTTCATTAATTATTTGTGAATTTTTAATATCTTTTGGGTCGTAAAAGTTTTTTAAGATGTCGTAGTTTACTATCACATAATCACCTGACTCCCAATTCTTACCTTCAACAATTGATACTTTTCTATCGGTATAGTTTGCAATTTCTCTTTGCCAGTTAATCTTTAAAGATGCTGGACAAATAATTAAAACTTTTTTTGATTTGGTTTCTAAAGATGCAATTACCGTGGATGTTGTTTTACCCAAACCCATATCGTCAGCAAGAATAAACTTATCATTAGAAACTAATTTTCTTATGGCTTCTTTTTGGTGTTCTAATGGTGGTCGTTGGGTGTATTTTGAATAATCAATTTCGACAACTCTTTCTTTGTTTGGTACAATCGCAGCCCTCGGTAACCAAAAATCATGAAGGTCCTCAGACTCAAACAACTTACCATAAATGTGAAATGCTTTATCTTTTTCCGCTAAAATCTTTTCAACGTAAATTTGTTCAGGTTGACGTGTAAGGAGTTTGTCCTCCATCATTCTTTTGGAAAAATATTTATCCAACGGAACCCACTTACGTGCTACTTTTGGAACTATTTTATGGAAATCTAAAACATAGTCAGATTGTGGTCTTGTAATCTTGAAGTGTTTTTGGGTCTCTACCTTTTTTTTAATACCAAGTATATAATTATTAAACCCCTCGTATGTTTCTAAAATACGGAGTGCCCTGATTTCAGGTATGTTGGATTTAACACTTTGTTCTTGCATTGAACTAAATAATTAAAAAGATAATCAAATTTGTAATATTTATCAAGGATGACACGCAGAGTTCCAATTACACGATTAGAAAAGTTCTTCGGACAAGATGATTTTGCCCTTGAAATTGAAATGGGTAGAGAATACCTTAATGGTGATTTGAACTTCACTTTGGTGTTGTATAGTGTTGATATACAAAAGACCAACAAAGATGATGTTTATGGTGAGGTGATTAATGGAGGTATACAATTCCAACCACCTGTTGAGTTTAGGGCTTTAGTTCGTATTGAAGAGGCTACAAACCAATATATAAATGGTAGTAGAGTCATGCAAAACGAACCTGGTAATATGACCTTTTCTGTCTATCACAAAGAATTGGAAGAATTGGCAATCGATATTAAAGTTGGTGATTATATTGGTTATTGGATTAAAGAGAGTGAAATAAGATATTATAATGTAATTGATGCAGGTACTCCTGACTACGATAATAAACATACCTACGGAGGTTATAAGAGTTTTTACTACTCTTACACCGCAACACCCGTTAGTATTAATGAGTTTAATGGATTATAATGGCATTACCACCTAAAAAAATAAAAACAGATATCAATATCAATACGGTACCAACGGGACTTGCCCGTAGGGAAGAGTTGTTATCTTATATCACAAAAGACGGAACTTATCTTCCTAAATCTATTTTACATGCCGATTTGGATAGGGGTATGTTGGATTTTGTAAAGAATGATTTAAAGTGTGTGGTCGAGGGGGCTATTGTACCATCTATTGATGTTATTATTACTCTTCAGAATTGGGCACAGTTTGCACAAACATGGAATTTTCAGGATTTAAATGGTAATCCTGTCCCTCCTTTTATTACAACAGTAAGACAGCCAGAGGTTAAATACGGAAGTAATCCTTCATTAACATATACTATTCCTAACAGAAGACAATTTTATTGGGCTAAAGTTCCAACTTGGGATGGTAACAGAAAGGGTATGGATGTTTATAAAATACCTCAGCCAGTCCCTGTCGATATAACTTATCAGGTTAAGATTGTTTGTAATAGAATGAGAGAGTTAAATCAATTTAACCGAATTGTATTACAAAAGTTTAGTTCAAGACAAGCATATACCTTTGTTAAAGGTAGTTACATTCCGATTGTTTTACAAAACATTTCAGATGATTCATCAATGGATGTTGATAAGAGAAAATATTATGTACAAACATATGAGTTTTTAATGATGGGATTTTTAATTGATGAAGAAGAGTTTGAAGTCAAACCGGCAGTATCAAGATTACTACAACTTATTGAAGTTGATACAAAAACAAGAGCGAGAAAGGCTAAGATGTCACCGGTTAGTAACTCAACAAATGTGGACTTCCAATTTGGTACGGGTGATACTGAAGTAACTCAAACATTTAACTACACTGCCAATGTTTTTGTGTCGGGTAAAGATAATGTCGATACTTGGTCAGTATACATCAATAATGATTATTATGGTGATGATGTTACTGAAATCCAAATTAATACCCACGATGTATTAAGGATTGAAATCACCAAAGACACTGCAGGTCAGACGGCAACTTTGTTTACCACCGCAACTCTACTTTAATCTTCTCCGTATATATCTTTCTTAGGTGAACAGTTTTTTATTATCAACTGTTCTAAAAAGGCGTACATCTTTAACCCGTTTTTATCACAATGGTTTTTAAGTATTGTGTGGGTTTGTTTTGATATTTTTAAGTTCTTGATTTCTTTCATAAAAAATAAGGCAGAAAAAAGGTAGATTTTTTTCTCACTACTTAATAAATATACTACCAGAGTAAATGTTCTTTTAAATTTTTTGAAATATTTATACATAAAATAAATTCCGAAACTAATAAAAAACAATGGCAACATCTAACAAAGTCTTCGTTTCTCCCGGTGTATACACATCAGAAAGAGATTTAAGTTTTGTAGCACAAAGTGTTGGTGTAACAACTTTGGGTATCGTTGGTGAGACTTTAACAGGTCCCGCATTCGAACCTATCTTCGTAGCAAACTACGATGAATTTACAGCACTATTTGGTGGTACAAACCCAACTAAATTCGTAAACACTCAAATTCCAAAGTACGAGGCAGCATACATCGCCAAAGCGTATCTATCACAATCTAATCAGTTATTTGTGACAAGAGTTTTAGGTCTATCAGGTTATGACGCAGGACCATCTTGGTCAATCACAATGCAAGCTAACTTGGACCCTACAACTGTGTCAGCGTCTACTCAATCAACATGGTCTGTTTCATTTACAGGTTCTACAGGTGGAACTGTAACATTTGGAGCATTCCCATCACCAATTAGTACTTACATCGGTGACACAGTAACCCTATTCAATGGAAGTTCGACTACGATGTCAGGACAATTGGCGTCATTTATTGTATCAGCATGTACTACAAACTCATTAAGTGCTTCTACTATGGGTCAATGGGGTATCATGTCAGCATCAACATTTAACTCTTATACCGGTGCGGGTTACACAGGTGTTACTAATTTCTTAGGTACTTCAGGAACTACAACTGCAAATGCAGATTACACCGCAAGTACAATGGATACTTGGTACTACGCAGCTTTTGACCCACAATCAGGTAATAACTACGATGGTATATCATTCAACTCAGTTATAGGTTCCAATTTTGGACCTACAGCAACACCTGGTTCATTCTCAGGTACAGTTTCGGGAACAGTATTAAACTTTGTTGCTACCGCATACACAGATTATAACAATGTTGTAATCGCAACACTTCGTTCAAGAGGATTAAACTCAGACTCAAGTGGAGGCCCTGTATACACAGTATCAGGTATGTCACAAGTTATTATGGACACTACTACAGGTTCTTACTCTGACGTGTTAGAAAACCCATACGCATCATTTGCAATCTCAGGTGTAACAAACGAAGGTCAAAACTTCAACTTTGAAACATCATTCTCTACTTCAGACCCAGATTATATTTCTAAAGTATTTGGTATGACCAATTTTGGTAAACCAAGAATTGAGGTTCCTCTATTCTTAGAAGAAACTTTCTACAACTTGATGAATTGGAGTTACAGAAAAGGTTATGTTAGAGGATTAAACTCAACATTAATTTCTTTACCATCAGCAAGAGAAGATAATGGAACTAACTCATCAATTGGTTGGTACTTGGAACAATACCAAACACCGGCAACACCATTTGTGGTGTCTGAACTTCGTGGTAATACAGTTTATAGACTTTTCAGATTCGTGTTAATTTCTGATGGTAACTCAGCTAACCAATTAGTTAAAATGTCAATTGCAAACATGTCATTTAATAACATGACATTTGATATTATTGTTAGAGACTTCTACGATACAGATGCAAATCCAATCGTTCTTGAAAAATTTACTAACTGTACTATGGACCCAGGTTCTAACAGTTTCGTAGCTAAGAAAATTGGTACATCTAATGGTGAGTTTGAATTAAAATCAACTTTTATTATGGTTGAAATGGATGAAGATGCACCAATTGATTCACTACCTTGTGGTTTTGAAGGATTTAACTTCAGAGAATATCAAGGAGCAAATTCACCATTTGTAATCTTTAAAACAGAATACAACTATCCAGGTCAACAAATTTGGAACCCACCATTCGGTACTTCAACAGGTACAGATAACACAACACTATCTTCAGGTGATAACGTAAGAAAAACATACTTGGGTATTTCAAATACTGTTGGTATCGATTACGATTTCTTCCAATACAAAGGAAAACAAAACCCAACTAACTTATGTTGTGCTACCGATAGTGCACCTTGGAATTACATCACACCTGGTTTCCACATGGACTCAGGAGCAACTGCGGTTACAATTGCTAACATTTACGTTACTTCAGGTCAAACAGCATTTGAGTGTGGTTCAGCATCATTCCAATCTGACCCAACAAATCAATCTAATCCATACTACAGAACTTTTGCAAGAAAATTCTCGTTAGTGGCTCAAGGTGGTTTTGATGGATGGGACATTTATAGAGAATATAGAAGTAACACTGACACATTTATGTTGGGTCAACCAGGTTACTTAAAAGGTGCATCACCATTACAATCGGCATCATATCCAAACGCAACAGGTTGGGGAGCATTTAAGCAGATTACAATTGGTGATAATACACAAGATTACGGTAACACTGACTACTACGCATACTTAGTTGGTCAACAAACATTTGCAAACCCTGAAGCGGTTAACATTAACGTGTTTGTAACACCAGGTATTGATTATGTTAATAACTCAAACTTGGTTGAACAAGCAATTGATATGATTGAATCAGACAGAGCAGATTCACTATACGTCTGTACTACTCCTGACTACGACATGTACGCACCAACAACATCTAACTTCCAAGCAGATTTTATCTACCCACAAGAAGCAGTTGATAACTTAGAAGAAAGTAATATTGATTCTAACTACACAGCAACTTACTACCCTTGGATTTTGGTTAGAGACGGTGTAAATAACACTCAAGTATACATTCCACCAACTTCTGAAGTTGTAAGAAACTTAGCATTGACTGATAACATTGCATTCCCATGGTTCGCAACTGCGGGTTACACAAGAGGTTTAGTAAATGCGGTTAAAGCTCGTGTGAAACTAACACAAGAAGCTCGTGATACTTTGTATGAAGGTAGAATTAACCCAATTGCAACTTTCTCAGATGTAGGAACAGTAATTTGGGGTAACAAAACTCTACAAATTAGACAGTCAGCACTTGACAGAATCAACGTAAGAAGATTGTTATTACAATCACGTAAATTGATTTCAGCGGTGGCTGTGAGATTGTTGTTTGAACAAAATGACGAACAAGTAAGACAAGACTTCTTGGATTCTGTAAACCCAATTTTGGATTCAATCAGAAGAGATAGAGGTTTAGTAGACTTCAGAGTTACAGTTTCAAACAGTCCTGAAGATATCGATGCTAACCAATTGGTTGGTAAGATTTACTTGAAACCAACAAGAGCACTTGAATTCATCGACATCGAATTCTTGATTACTCCAACAGGAGCGTCTTTTGAAGACATTTAATAATTAAAAATAAGGGGGGTTGTTCATCAACCCCTCTTTTAGCCTAAACAAAGAAAAACCATGGAATTCAAAAAATCAAAATTAAATGAAAATCTTAACTTACCTAAAACAGGTAAAAAGTCATTTTCAAAAAAATCACAAAATATCATTGTTTCTGAAGCTCAATTAGAAAGATTAATTGAAAAAATTGCAAAAAACAAAAATGTTTAAAAAAGTTTTAAAAGAGTTTTTAGAAGAAAAACTTTTACGTGAGGGTTTTGACGATGCCGGTAATCCCGATTTAAAGTATTACGCTTTTGATTGGGATGACAATATTGTTTTTATGCCAACGGAAATTATTGTGTCAACTGCTGACGGTGAAGAGGTTGGTATGGGTACTGAAGATTTTGCTGAATATAGAATGGATATCGGTAAAGAACCATTTATGTATAAAGGAAAAGAAGTTGCGGCATTTGCAAATGACCCGTTTAGAAACTTCGGAAGTAAAGGAGATGCTCAGTTCATCGTTGACTCAATGTTAGCTAAACCAGGACCGTCCTGGGATGATTTTGTGGAGTGTTTAAATGGTGGTTCCATCTTTGCGATTATCACAGCAAGAGGACACAACCCTGAAACCCTTAAAGAAGCAACATACAATTATATCGTTACAAATCACAACGGTATTTCAAAACAAGAATGTATTTCTAATTTAAAAAAATTTAGAAACATTGCAGAAGAAGGTGAAATGGATGGGAATGAAATTATTATGGAGTACCTTAATATGTGTAAATTTCACCCTGTAACTTTTGGTGAAGGTTCCGCAACAAACCCTGAAGAAGGAAAAATTAAAGCCCTAAGAGAATTTATCTCATACGTAAAAGAAATGTCGTCAAGACTGGGTAAACAAGCATTTTTCAAGAACGATGTGAAAAACAGATTTATACCGGAAATTGGATTTTCTGATGATGACCCTAGAAATATAGAAAAGATAAAGAAATTCTTAGATACTGAATATTCAGATAAACCAGTAAGAACTTATTTAACTAAAGGAGGAGAAAAAAAAGAAATATAATTTATTTAAGTATTACTGGAACTGGATATACATAATCCAAAATTTCCGGAATAAAGTAAATAGAAAAATTTTTCGACATCCGTGTATTTATAAGTAAATAAACTAAAAAAACGAAAACTAAAAAAAAATACTATGGCTGATTTATTAATGAAAATGCCGATGCCTTACGAACCAAAACGTAAAAATAGATTTATCTTAACGTTTGATTCTTCTTTGGGTATCAATTCTTGGTTTGTTGAATCTACAGCAAGACCACAAATTACAATCAATCCTGTTGAAATTCCATTTTTAAACACATCTACTTACGTAGCGGGTAGATTCACATGGAATACAATAAACGTTACATTCCGTGACCCAATCGGACCATCAGCGGCTCAAGCCCTTATGGAATGGGTACGTCTACACGCAGAATCTGTTACAGGTCGTATGGGATACGCCGCAGGTTATAAGAAAAACATTTTCTTGGAAATGTTAGACCCAACAGGTGTTGCGGTCGAAAAATGGATTTTACAAGGTACTTTCCTAACAGATGTGAATTTCGACTCTTTAGGTTACTCAGACGACAACTTAGCAACAATTAGTGCTACACTTCGTCCTGATAGATGTATCTTAGTTTATTAATAGTATTTACGAAAAAATCAGTGTAGTTATATTTAACCATAGGGGAAACTCTATGGTTTTTTTTATTATGACAGATTACTCACAATATTTACAAGAAGGTTTTAATTTACCTCACGATGTAGTTGAACTACCCTCTCGTGGAAAATTTTATAAAAATAAAAAATCAGCCTTAAAGGTTGGTTACCTGACTGCTATGGATGAAAATATCCTTTTGGCTGATAATAAAAATAATGACATTATTTCGACATTATTGCGAAACAAAATTTACGAAACGGATTTTCACCCTGATGAACTTTTGGATTGTGATATTGAGGCTATCCTTATCTTCTTAAGAAATACTGCTTTTGGTTCTGAGTACAAATTGATACTAAGAGACCCAAAAACACTTCAAGAGTTTGAAGTATCAACACAACTTGATGAGTTAAATATTAAAAAACCTTTACATCAACCTGATGGTGATGGTTTGTTTACGTTTGTTTTACCCGTTGGTGGACAGACAGTAAAATGTAAAATGTTAAACGGTTACGACCAAAAAGAGTTGAAAAAATTCGAGGACGCATACCCAAATGGAGTTGTTGCTCCGGTTCAAACCAAAAGACTCGAAATGCAGATTATGTCAATTGATAATACATCTGATAAAGGTGACATTGCAAAATACATCCAACAGATGCCAATTGCAGATTCAAAATTCATAAGAAATTCGTTAAAAGATTCTGAACCTAGATTGGATTTGGAACGAGTATTTACAGCCCCGTCAGGAGAAAAAGTGAGCGCCAGAGTCACTTTCGGGGCCGAATTTTTTCGTCCTTTCTTCTAATTACCGACAAATTATGATGGATGAGTTTTATTACTTATCCAAATATGTTCACTTCTCATATAGTGATATGATGAAGATGCCAATATTTGAAAGAAAATACTTTATTAATAAGCTTGTGACAGAGTTTGAAAAAAAGAATGAACAAGCCGAACAAGCAAGAAATAAAAGATAAGGTATTTATCTAAAAACATTAAATGTTTCTACAAGACGCAACATCAACAGGAGGAGGGGGACCCTCAATCAGTGACGCATTAAATGCTGTCAAAGATTCTTTTGCAAAATTACAAGATAGTATTTTTGATTTTGAGGACCAAGTATCACGTGTCAATCGTCAGGTATTGGGTCAGGGCTCAATTTATGCCAAGTCAATGAGGGAACAATTTGCTAAGGCGACAATGGATG
>Ga0102814_10003467_pt1 | contig 10268 bp, 10 predicted proteins | sample ColrivemetaGS741_FD_79112 | JGI IMG/M metagenome (GOLD analysis project Ga0102814, IMG submission 79112) | Estuarine microbial communities from the Columbia River estuary - Flood tide ETM metaG S.741 | ecosystem: Environmental > Aquatic > Marine > Intertidal zone > Estuary | place: USA... | reverse complement strand
GACGACATCACCAGTGACGCGCAATCGCTGGCTTCTGACGTCGAGAATGTCGACCTCCAGCTTGAGGAGTTACTCAATAGTCTTGCGCAGGAATCGCTGCAGGAAAACGAGCAGCAAAGTGTTGAACGAATCAAGCAAGCACTGAAAAAAGCGAGTTCGGCTCGCCCTCCCGCTGCGCGTGTTATTGATGCGCAAACGGCCTTCTTAATTGATTCAATGCTGAAAGATGTCATCCTGCGCGGCACCGGTGTCAAAGCAAAAGTCCTTAATCGCCCTGACTTAGCAGGTAAAACCGGTACCACTAATGGTCCACGCGATGCTTGGTTCTCGGGATATTCGCCTCATTTGACGGTCAGCACTTGGGTCGGTTTTGACGATAATGCCCTGCTCGGCCGCAATGAGTATGGCGGCTCAGCGGCGCTACCTATTTGGATTGATTTTATGGGTGAAGCGCTCAAGGATAAAGCGGTGGCCCAGCGCCCGTTGCCCGACGGTATTGTGATGGTGAAGATTGACGCCAAGACCGGCGCTCGCATAAGCGCAGATCAAGAGGGTATTTTCGAGTATTTCCGAGCACAGGACGTCCCAGAATTAACGGGTGACGGCTTAATGCCGGGCAAGACGGAGAATGGTCTTCCCGATGATCTATTTTAGCGCTCAGGTGCGATGCTCTTGTGACAACGGCGGCCTATCATGGTGAACTGGGGCCAAATCGACACTGTGCTATTGGACATGGATGGGACACTTCTCGATCTGCATTTCGATAATTTTTTCTGGTTGCACCATCTTCCAAGGCGCTACGCCGAACAGCGGAATGTGCACGTAGACCAAGTCATCGCTGGGCTTTACCAGCGCATGCAAGCTAAACAGGGAACCTTGGATTGGTATTGCACCGACTTTTGGTCCCGTGAGTTTGATCTCGATATTATTCAGCTCAAAAATGAAATAGGCCACTTAATAGACGAACGACCCCTCGCAAGAGTATTTCTTGAAACCCTCGGGCGATTTAACAAGCGGCGGATTTTGGTCACAAACGCGCACCGCAATAGTGTCGACATCAAATTTGCCCGCACCGGGATCGATACTCTTTTGGACTTGGTAGTGTCATCTCATGACTACGGGACGCCCAAAGAAGATCAGCAGTTTTGGCATAAACTGCAAACCGCAACCCGCTTTGATCCTGCGCGAACACTGTTTATCGACGACTCTGAGGCGATTCTTGAATCAGCCCATCAATTCGGCATAGCCCATGTCCTCGGCATTGAAAAGCCTGACAGCCAAAAAGAAGCGCGCGTCTCGCAGGGCTTCACCATGCTCAACTCCTTCGCGCAAATTCTCGACCTTGAGCAGCCCCAATAAACATGGACGCTGTGCGAATCGACAAATGGCTCTGGGCTGCGCGTTTTTTCAAGACTCGCTCACTCGCTAAAACCGCCATCGAAGGCGGCAAAATACAGATTGACGGGGTGAAGGCAAAGGCCAGTCGTCAACTAGAGTTGGGCGCCATACTGACTATTCGCCAGGGACTTGACACAAAAACTGTCGTCGTTTCCGCGCTGTCTGATCAGCGGCGCGGCGCGCCAGAGGCTATGCTGCTCTACAGCGAAACCGCCGAAAGCGTTGTTTTAAGAGAAGAAAATGCCGCCAAGCGCAAAGCCATCAATAACGCGACAGTCAGCGACGGCAAACCCAATAAAAAGCAGCGACGACAAATTCATCGATTTTTACAGAATTAAGATAGGCGCTGCGCAAAATTTGAGTACAATACGCGGCTTATGACTGACAACGACACTCTGCAGCGCTTCCTCTTTGATAACAACGATATTCGCGGTGAAATCACCACGCTATCAAGCAGCTATCAAGAGCTTTTAGCCAACCAAAAATACCCTCCCCAAGTAGCTCTGTTATTTGGCGAATTCTTGGCTGCCGCCAGCCTTCTCAGTGCAACGCTCAAAAATAGCGGTGCTATCACTATCCAAGTAAAAGGCGACGGCCCTCTAAGCGCAATCATGGTCGAGTGCACCCAAGGCAATAAGCTGCGCGGTATTGTGCGCGGTGATTTTGATCACGTTGACGGCCTCAGCACGCTGAGCGAGCTGTTAGGTAAAGCGATCCTTGCCATCACTATCGAGCCTGAAGGGAAAGAGCGCTATCAAGGCATAGTCCCGCTGGACGAAGAAAATCTTAGTAAATGCCTAGAATATTACTTCTATCAATCAGAGCAATTACCAACAAAAATTAAATTGGCCTCAAATGAGCAATCTGCCGTCGGCATGCTCGTTCAGCAGTTGCCGAACTCTGGTGACGAGACTAAAAATAGTGATGATTGGCAACACATTACCGCTCTTTTTGAAACGCTTTCTCGTGAAGAGCAACTGACGCTGTCGCATAATGATCAGTTATACCGGTTATTCCACGAACAAAATTTACGGCTGTTTGACCCGCAAGATATGACGTTTTCATGCAGCTGTTCGCAGAAGAGAACGGCATCGGCGATTGTGTCATTAGGCCGCCAAGAGATCGCGGAAACCCTCGCAGAGCACGGTTTAGTTATTATTACCTGCCAGTTTTGTTTCCAAGAATACCGATTTACACCAAGAGAGATAGACGAACTATTTGATCCACCGGAACCCATTTTACATTAACCTTTGCTACCCCCATAAAGACGTAGACCCGACTTAGCTTAGAGAGGTTTATCTGTCATAATTGGCAACCTTTTGGACTAGCAAAATCCATTTGTTTTCATTCACCCTTTGGAAGAGAGGAAGAGAATGACCGAAGCAGCTGTATACACTGACTTAGGCTCCACTATACTTGTCGAAATGGCACTTACTCGCGGGGAGGGACGTCTCGCAGATACCGGCGCCTTCGTCGCCACAACCGGCCACCGCAGCGGCAGATCGCCTGCCGACCGCTTTATCGTCAACGAGCCGAGCTCTTCTGACGCTATCGACTGGGGCTCCGTTAACCGCCCCTTCGACGCCGCTAAATTTGATGCTCTGTGGGATCGCGTTGCGAGCTATATCGCTGAGAAAGAGCGCTTCGTCTCACATCTGCATGTAGGCCAGGATTCTGATCACTACATTCCAGTGAAAGTGACGACTGAAACCGCTTGGCACTCGCTGTTCGCCCGCAACATGTTTATCCGCACGAAAAAGTACAATCCTGGGAACAAAGAACCGTGGAAAATTCTCCACGCAGCAAACTTTGCCTGTGATCCAGAGCGCGATGGCACCAATAGCGACGGCGTGGTTCTTATTAACTTTGCTCAGCGCAAAGTCCTGCTCGCTGGCATGCGCTACGCCGGTGAAATGAAGAAAGCAATGTTCTCTGTGCAAAATTTCCTCTTACCCGAAAAAGACGTGATGCCAATGCACTGCGCCGCCAATGTCGGTGAAGATGGCGACACCGCGCTGTTTTTCGGGCTATCAGGCACCGGTAAAACAACCCTGTCGGCAGATCCAGACCGCTTCTTAATTGGCGATGATGAGCATGGATGGGGTAAAGGCACTGTCTTCAACGTTGAAGGTGGCTGCTACGCGAAAACCATCGACTTAAGCCAAAAGAATGAACCCGTTATTTGGGATGCGATTCGCTTCGGCGCGATTGTTGAAAACGTAGTCATCTCTGAAGATGCGCGCACAGCCGATTATTCCGACACCTCCATCAGCGAAAATGGCCGCTGCAGTTACCCGCTTGAACACGTTGCCAAACGCTGCGTGGAAAATCAGTCTGGCGAGCCCAAAAATATTATCTTTTTGACCTGTGACGTCACCGGTGTTCTACCACCCGTTTCGCTGCTGAGCAAAGAAGCTGCCGCCTATCACTTCCTCAGCGGTTATACCGCTCGTGTTGGCTCCACAGAACTCGGCGCCGAAGCGGGCATCAACCCTACCTTTTCCACCTGTTTCGGCGCACCATTTATGCCCCGTCCGGCAAGCGTTTACGCAGAGTTATTAATGAAGCGTATCGACGACTTCGGTTCGAAGGTCTATCTGGTGAATACTGGCTGGACCGGTGGTTCAGGTGGTGCCGGTGGCAAAGGAAGCCGCTTCCCGATTCCTGTGACCAGAGCCGTCGTCGCGGCCATTACCAATGGCTCACTCGAAGGCTGCGCAACTGAGCACTTAGAAACACTGAATTTGGATATCCCCGTTGCCATTAATGGTGTGGATAGCAAGTACATCAACCCGCGCAATGCATGGGATGACAAAGCAGCCTATGACCAGCAAGCGACAAAGTTGGCTCAGCTGTTTGTTAAGAACATTACCAAGTTTGAGCCCTCAGCCGATATTATCGCCGCAGGCCCTAAAGTTTAAACAGCAGTAACCAGTAAGATAGAGATACCCGCATTAACCAATGCGGGTATTTTTTTGCCCATCGTTTATGACTGCCTTACTGCCATTAGCAAGCAAATTACGGGCAAAAAAAAAGCCCGCGGTAAAGCGGGCTTTCGTAAACTCTTGGATTACTTGCTGTTATCAAGAATATGATCGATAGCGGCTTTCACCTCATCGTCGCTGCACGACATACAGGTGCCGCGTGCTGGCATGGCGCGAATACCGTTGATCGCGTTGGCGTATACAGTCTCCAAACCTTGCTCTAATCGCAAAGCCCACGCCGCTACGTCGCCTAATTTAGGCGCGCCGGCAACACCAGAGCTATGGCATGCCACACAATTCGTGCTGTAGATATCACTGCCAGAACGGGCAGCACCGGCACTGGTTGTCGCCGCGGCAACCACTTGACCCGCCATGGCAACATGACCAACGGGGGCAATGCGCTCAGCAACCTGCTTCTCTTGCTGCGCGGTCAACTGAACTTTTTTATCGTCTGCGCCACATCCCCATAAAAGCGTGCTGACAGCAGCAATTATGGCAAAACTTTTCACTCGGCTATTTTTGGCAGTATTCATCGTGGGGTATCTCCAGTTTGGACGTGACAGTAAAATTTCGCGGCCATTATAGCCTGCAATTGTATATTTCTCATCCGCAATACACGGATATTTCAATTTCCTAAGCAAGCGGTCGAATGCCCACGGCATGGCGCAACGTCGCGAGGAACGCACTGCTTTCGCGGCGCGCTTTGACTGCGCCCTCCTGCAGTATTTGCTCTATCTCGCTGGGCGTTTGCATCAGCGCTTCGTAGCGCGCTCGCGCCTCCGACAGCTCACCATTAACTAGTTCAAACAGCTGTCGCTTTGCCTCGCCCCAGCCGATGCCATTGGCAAATTGCTCTCGCATTTCAAGGGTTTGCTGCTCAGTGGCGAAGGCCTGCCAAATCTGAAAAACCGCTGACGTGTCAGGGTCTTTCGGTTCACCTGGCTCAAGCAAATTAGTGTTAATTTTATTAATGTGTTTCTTCAAAGCCTTTTCATTCAAAAACAGCGGAATGGTGTTGCCGTAACTTTTGCTCATTTTGCGACCGTCGAGCCCTTGCAGAACAGCGACTTTGTCGTCAACCAACGCCTTGGGTAAAACAAAGTGCTCACCAAAGTGATGGTTAAACCGCTGCGCTACATCACGGGCCATTTCCACATGCTGTATCTGATCGCGGCCGACTGGAATTTGGTGCGCATTGAACATAAGAATATCTGCGGCCATCAAGACTGGGTAACTGAAAAGACCCATAGTGATAGCAAAATCGGCATCTTCTCCAGCATCCTCGTTAGCCTGCACTGCGGCTTTGTAGGCATGGGCGCGATTCATCAGCCCTTTGGCTGTCATGCAGGTGAGAAACCAGGTCAGTTCTGTTATCTCTGTAATATCGGACTGGCGATAAAATGTCACCTTATCTGTATCCAATCCCAACGCCAGCCATGTCGCTGCAATCTCCATGGTTGAACGGTGAATTAATTCAGGATCTTGGGCTTTAATCAACGCGTGATAGTCTGCCAAAAAGAAAAATGACTCAACGTCGTTGGCGCGACTGGATTCAATGGCAGGACGAATTGCCCCCACATAGTTACCGAGGTGTGGTGTTCCCGATGTGGTAATACCCGTCAATACACGTTGTTTAGTCATATTTACTCTGTTGCGTCTGTAGGTTTAGATCAATCTTTCAGGTCACTACTGCCAATTATCTCGGCTCAACCACTAATGCGCCGGGGCGATTATAAAAGGCCTTGAGGACACGCGCCAAGCGCTCAGGATCCAACGTGCCGGTTAGCTCGCGGCAGGAGTGCATAGCGAGTTGAGGAATTCCCACATCCAGGGTTGGAACGCCTAGTTTGGCGGACGTGACGGGGCCAATAGTGCTACCACAACCCATATCACCCCGCGCCACAAAGGTCTGCACGGGCACATTTTCATCGCTACACATCTGCCGGAAAAAGCTTGCTGTGACGCCGTTGGTGGCATAGCGCTGAGTCGAATTCACTTTAATCACGGGGCCGCCGTTCAATACTGGGCTGTGCTTTTCATCGTGCTTGAGTAAATAGTTAGGATGCACTGCGTGTGCATTGTCGCAGGAAATAAATAGTGAGCGGTCCAATATACGAGACTTGTTGGTCGCGCTTGCGTCGTGACTGCAGAGGCGGTCAAAGACTGACTCTAGGAAGGGTCCATTGGCGCCTGCCGATGAAACACTTCCCACTTCCTCGTGATCGTTGCACACAAGTAGCACCGTATTTGTACCGTCTGCCGCCAGCAGGGCTTTGGCGCCAACAAAGCAACTCAACAGATTGTCTAGGCGTGCCGAAGCAAAAAATTCTTTTTTCAACCCCACCGTCGCAGCGCCCTGCACATCATAGAAACAGAGTTCGTAGTCTAAAACCTTATCGCCATCGGACAGAAAACGTTGCGCGAGCATGACATGAAAATCTTCACCCTCTTCAGCCTGCATTAAAATGGGTGAAATATCTGTCTGTGGATTAATTGATCGCCCTTTGTTTGCCTCACGATCAAGGTGAATAGCTAAACTGGGTACCACGGCAATCGGATCATTGAAATTGATGAGGGTCTGCTTTAACTGACCGTTTTTGTCGCTGTAAACCAACCGCCCAGCAAGAGAGAGATCGCGATCGAACCATGGGTTGAGAAGAGCGCCACCATACACTTCCACGCCGAGTTGATAGTAGCCATTTCTCACTAACTCAGGATTCGGTTTAACCATTAGACAGGGGCTGTCAGTGTGAGCGCCGGCCATGCGAATACCCGCTGTAGCGAGATCGTTTTGACCAACAACAAAGGCAATGATCGAGGAGCCATTGCGCGTCACAAAGTATTTTCCGCCGCGCTCAAGAGTCCAATCCTCTGCTTCATTCAAGCCGTGGAAACCCGCCTTTCCCAGCATTTGACTGAGCGTCGCCACAGCGTGAAACGGCGTTGGTGAGCCGTCTAAAAAATCTGCCAACTCTGCGTTAAAGAGCTCTACCTGCTGTTGCGCTGAAGTCATGCTATATCATCCGTTCGTCATCTAATTTTTTGGTTATTGCGCCGAGCTCTCGTCTGACTCAAGCCGAGCCAATAAACTCGACGTATCCCAACGATTTCCGCCCATATCTTGGACTTGTTTATAGAAACTATCGACCAACTCTGTCACCGGTAAGAGACTGCCATTGGCCCTCCCTTCCTCTAGCGCGAAGGCTAAATCTTTTCGCATCCACTGCACGGCAAAACCGTGATTATATTCGTTGGCAAGCATTGTTTTGTAGCGATTTTCCATTTGCCAAGACTGTGCTGCGCCTTTTGAAATCACATCGATAACTTGAGCGGCATCGAGTCCAGCGCGCTTGGCAAAGTTGATACCCTCAGCAAGCCCCTGTACAACGCCAGCAATACAGATCTGATTGACCATTTTACACAACTGGCCGCTGCCTGCTTCACCCATCAATTGGATTGATTTGGCATAGCTTTTAATTGCCGCTTCAACCCGCTGAAAATCATCGCCATGGCCACCGCACATCACAGTGAGCTTACCATTCTCGGCACCCTGTTGGCCGCCGGATACCGGCGCATCAATAAAGCCACAGTTAACCGTCGCCGCGGCAGCAGCCAACTCGCGCGCCAAGGTTGCTGAAGTCGTCGTGTGATCAACGAGAACAGCGCCAGCCTGCATATAACTGAGAGCGCCCTGCTCACCCAGCAATACCGCTCTCACATCGTCATCATTTCCAACACAGGAAAAAACAATCTCGGCGTCGACTACCGCTTCAGCAGGACTGGCCGCACTCTGACCCTGATACGCCTGCAGCCAGCGAACGGCAACTGAATCGGTGCGGTTATAAACAACCACAGAGTAGCCGTGCTTACTCAACCAGCCGGCCATGGGATAACCCATAACACCCAGCCCTAAAAACGCTACTTTCTGCTTCATTCGTGCCTCAATGTCACTCGACCCCAATTGGCCGCAGTCTTTTTAACCGTAAATTAGTGAATGGTTGGATTACTGCTGGTAAATCAGATAGAGCAAAAACATCCCCAAAACCATTCGATAGACAACAAAGGGGAACATACCCACGCGCTTAATCACTGACAGAAACACGCGAATACAGAGATAGGCTGTGATACCGGACAGACTCGTGCCTACCAATATCATTATCCAATCAACCGCCTCGCTGTTGAGTAACTGCACCCCTTTATAGCCTCCACTGAGTACGATAATCGGGATGGCCAACAAGAACGAGAATCGTGCCGCCGTTTCACGATCGAACCCCAATGCGAGTGCCGCTGTAATCGTGATGCCAGAGCGCGATGTCCCAGGAATTAGTGCAATCGCTTGGGCAACACCAATTAAAAAAGCCGATTTTGCACTAAACTGCTGCATTCCCCGCGCGCGCTTTCCACGCCAGTCAGCCCACCCCAACAGCAAGCCAAATACAATGGTCGTGACAGCAATTACTAGCATGGAGCGCAAGTTCTGTTCAATAAAGTCACCGAGAAATAGCCCCGCCAGACCTGCCGGGATAGTGGCCAAAATGATATACCACGCCAGTCGACTCTCTGCAGTGTGCCGACGGACAAAAAGACTGTCCAGCCATGCTTGAGTGAGCGCGACAATGTCCTCGCGAAAATAGACGATCACGGCGATCAATGAGCCGACATGGACGGCAACATCAAAGGCTAGCCCTTGATCAGGCCACCCCAATACCTGCGAGGGCAAAATTAGATGCGCAGAGCTCGAAATGGGCAGAAACTCTGACAGCCCCTGAATAACCGCTAGCCAAAAAGCCTGTAGATAGTCCATAAATTAAGTCGTCCCTACACGTGTGTGTTTTTTCCAAGCATCGGTGCCACGCAAGTAAACCAATTCAACTTGTTCAATCGCCGTTGCTGCACCCATTTTATATAAGCCATTTGCCAGAGCGCCCAAATCTTCTGCCTCTGGATAGATATCCTGCATCACTTGCCCGTTTTCGATAGCCTCAAAAAATTGCGACGCCTCGCCAATCACTGCCGAGGGCTGCAACTGCGCATAGAGGTTGAGTGCGTCTTCACGACTCAATAATTGATCATCAATCACCGAATAGCTCTGCCCCAAACTGTCTCTCTGGTAAGCGCCGCAATTGAACTCACCCATGCGCGCATCTAATACCGTCATCGCTACGTCGGAAGATGCAGCCGACGGATTTTTGCGCCAATAAGTCTGAGCTATCACCCGTAGCGTTGAAACTGGGATAACGGGTATGTCAGAGGAAAATGCCAACCCTTGAGCAACCGAAAAACCAATTCTCAATCCAGTAAAAGAGCCAGGGCCAACCGTCACCGCAAGCGCATCGAGGTCGCTCACGCTCAATTCAGCGTCAGACAAAACTGCGTCGATCATCTGCATAATCAGCCGCGTGTGCGAGCGTGGCTCAAAGCAGCAACGGCTGAATACTTTTTGGCCAACAGCGAGCGAAACCGAACAGGCGGGTGTCGAGGTTTCAATGGCCAGTATTGCTGTCATCGTTAGCCCTTTCAGGAATGGGTTAGCATGGATTAGAGAAGATTAATCGTTACGCAAGGCTGAGTGTCCTACACAAACAAAAATCCCCCACCAATGGGTGAGGGATTTTACAGGGCTAACGCTCATTACACTATTAAGAATTTGTAACTTCGACGTTCTGCTCTGGCGCTTTCGCAGCGGCTACCACCTTTGCGGCTGACTTTTTAACTGACGGCTTTTTTACCGCAGCTTTTTTGGCCGCTGGCTTCTTAGCCACAACTTTTTTAACCGCTGCTTTCTTAGCGGTAGGTGCTTTTTTGACTGCAGCTTTTTTAGCGGTAGGCGCTTTCTTCACTGCAGCTTTCTTCGCGGCTGGGGCCTTTTTGGCTGCGGGTGCTTTT
>Ga0102814_10003463_pt1 | contig 10275 bp, 7 predicted proteins | sample ColrivemetaGS741_FD_79112 | JGI IMG/M metagenome (GOLD analysis project Ga0102814, IMG submission 79112) | Estuarine microbial communities from the Columbia River estuary - Flood tide ETM metaG S.741 | ecosystem: Environmental > Aquatic > Marine > Intertidal zone > Estuary | place: USA: Columbia... | reverse complement strand
ATTGGATTTGATTTGGCTACAATAGATGGGCAAAAAGAAGAAATTCTTTATGTTAAAAACAACTTAGAACCATTATTCATTGGACCAGTAGAATTGGTTCAAGGTGGACAAGGTTTTATTATCTTTATACCCGTATTGGATGAAAATCAGTACTGGGGACAGATAGCTACTGTTATTGATGTTGATCAATTTATTCAAATTATTGAATCAGAAGCAGATAATAATAATATTAATGTTAGAGTTTTTGACAAAGAAACAGGTAAAAATATTGTTTTAGTTGGTGAAAACCCCATTGGAAATGTTGGTAAAAGCACATATGAAAACAAGTACATATCTTGGAATATTCAGGTATCTGCTACTGTCGTTGAATCTACATTATTTTCAGATGTTATTTCACGTATTTTAGCAATTTCAGTTATTGGTGTATTATGTTACTTCTTATACCGAGGTTGGATACTAAACCAGATGATTATACACAATGCAAAACATGATTACTTAACAGGAGACTATAATCGAGCTAAATTTATAAGTGATTATGAAGAAGATAGATTTAATGGTATGTTAATTGCTTTTACAGATGTCAATAAATTTAAAGTTTTAAATGATACACTAGGACACTTATTTGGTGATTGGTGCTTAAAGCAATTATCAAGTAAATTCAATGAACTAGAAAACTTTAGGACATATAGAATCAGTGGAGATGAATTTATCTTAGTTTCTACTGTCCCAATAAAAATCCCAGAGTTCAAAGAAAAAATATCTTCTAATGAGTTTATATTTTATAATGAAGAATTAAAGCAAAATGTTGATTTATCTATTTCAATAGGTGTATTAGAACGTTTAGATACATCTATCAATTTAGAATCAATGTTAATGTATTTAGATTATGCAATGTATGATTCCAAAAAAGAAAATAAAAAATTCACAGTTGTTGATAAAGAACTAATGACATTTTATGATGAGACTAAAATAATTGAACAACAACTAATAGACGATGTGAAAAAGAACAAATTAATTCCTTATTATCAACCTGTTATCAATTTAGAAACTGGTAAAATTGACGGGTTTGAGGTTTTATCTAGGTGGTTATATAAAGATGAAATACGTTCAGCTGGAATGTTTATCGGTATTGTTAAAAAAGTAAAATACGTGGATCTGGTAGACCAAAACTTATTTGATAAGTTACAGGAAGAGTACGTTGAATTACTTGAAGCATGCCCACAAATAAAAGACCTCACTTTCGCAGTAAACTTATCTGCTGAATTGTTAATGATTTTCGAGAAAAACAATAGTAGATTTGATGAATTTGTTAAAAATAGAGTTATCCCAATTGAAAAATCAGTATTTGAAATTTCGGAAGACATGAACCTTGGAGTTATTTCAATTGAAACCTTGCGTTATATTCAAACTGGTGGATATGCGATAAGTGTCGATGATTTTGGCGCAGGAGTTTCTAAATTATCTGATGTATTATCAGGAGAATTAAAAGCAATCAAGGCAGACAAATCTCTTCTACCTTCCAAAAAAGCAAATGATAAGAAAATAGTTGGTTTTTATACAATCATTAAAGCAATTAGAGCTTCTGGAAGTTCTATATGTGTAGAAGGTGTTGAAACCAAGGAACAATTAGAAATGGCAATTGATGCGGGTTGTAGATTGGCTCAAGGATACTTATTTAGTAAACCTATTCCAAAAGAAGAAGTGATTGATTTTATAGAAAACTTTGATTACTCAAAGTACAAATAAAGACGAAATAAAAGACTAAATTCTATGAGAATTTAGTCTTTTGTTTTTTTATTCTATTGATCTTTAATTACATGTTTTCTAACAATTTTCCCTTGATTTTTCTCAATCAAGTGTAATAAATATTTTGATTTAACTTGTTCTGATGCCATCATTTGTTTTACCAAAGGTAATTTTAATATTGCTCCTAAAATCGATGCCATTGCTCGATGATTAAAATGGGCTTGATTATCAAATATTAAGTTTTGTAGTTTGTTAGTTTCAATTGCTTCCATAACAACTCTATGAGCCATATTAACTGGAGTAAGAACGCGTTTTTCACGTGGCAGCATTTCTATAGCATCAACTTTACATACTCGTTCACAAACACCACAACCAATACAATTATCTTCTTCTAACTGAGCGATTTTTGTTTTACTATTTGGTGTATTTGCTGATACCATTGAAATTGCTTCTACAGGACACACTTCCATACATTTAGAACAACCTACACAATTATCTGTAATAATATTACAAATAAAATTTGATGTATTTATAGCAGTCGTCGGCCCAACTTTTCTTGCAGCAACAAGTGCTTCACAACAACAACTACAACAGTTACAAATAAACGCAACTTCATTTTGAACGTTATCACCAAATTGTACCAAGTTATGTTCTTTGGCAACTTCTAGTAAATCCATACATTCATCCACATCTACTTGTCTTGCATATCCATGTTTGATTAACGAAGAAGCTGTAGCGTTAAATGTCATACATATTTCCATTGGAGCATCACAATTTTGCCCAACATGCTCTTTTTTGTGTCTGCAGTAACAAGTTCCTATTCCGATATGAGAAGCTGTCTTAATCACTTCTGAAGCCCTTTCATAATCTAAAACATGTATGCTCTTATCTTCAATTGATTCTTCATTGATAAATGCTCTACCAATCGGTGTTGGTAAAGACATTAATTCAGTAACGAATTCATCTTCAACATTCATATATTGATAAAATAGTTCTCCAAGAACTTTTTGATCAATTTTACAGCCAATGCGCATCATTGAAAATTCAAAGAAACCTGCCATTGGTGGGGGTAAAGAAAAAGTTTGATTGCCATCAACTTCAATATCAACAAGTAAAGCCCTTGAAGCTAGTTCATTTAATATCTCACTTGTTTCTTCAAAAGACTTCTTCCATGCTTTTGAAGCAGTTTTAGTAGTAAATGGTTTGATTGGTAGTAATGAAACAAGTTTTGCCTCTTCTTCTGAAAAAAGTAATTTAAGAATTTGATAAAGTGATTCTGATGGTGGTACGCCTTGTGGAAACTTATTCAGACGTTCCACTAATTTTTCATAACCACTTCTTGATGTATTATGACCCATAAATCCCTCCACTTAAAATTATTTTGTATATTTTATTATATCATATAAACCATCCTCATCAAATAATGATTTTTATGACTAGTGTTTAGTATTTCATATAAGAATCTGTATTAAAAAACACCTTCAAACATTACTCATATTGTTTGGAGGTGTTTTAAATAGATTTTTATTCTGTTTTTAATGCTTTTATGAAAACATCAACCAGTTCAGGATCAAACTGTGTCCCTTTATTTTTTATTAATTCTACAATTGCTTCTGCCTTAGTTACACTATCTTTATATGTTTTAGGAGATATCATTACAGCATATGCTTCTGCTATAGATATAATTCTTGAGAAAAGCGGAATATTTTCTCCTTTTATACCTCTTGGATACCCTGAGCCATCATAATTCTCATGATGGGTAAGTGAATAGTTTCCAAATTCACTTAGTTCTGGATAGGCAGATAAGATTCGCAATCCTTTTTCAGGATGGTTTCTCATTTTTTCCATTTCGTCTTTTGATAGTTTTGTCTCTTTATTAACTATTTCTGCAGACATACCTATTTTTCCTACATCATGTAATAAAGCAGCTAATCTTAATCTATCTAGTTGATCTTTGTTTTGATTTAATTGTTCACCCAATTTTATAGCATATTCCATAACACTTTTTGAGTGTTCTTCTTCAAACTCAAAACTTTTATATAACGTTTGAAGTAAATCATCTATCACTTTTCTTTTTACTGTAAGTGATTCAAGAGTTTTATTTTTATACATCATAGCTTCGGCTAGGTTAATTAAATCATAAATTTCTTCTTTTTTATATTTGTCAACTGCGAAACCAATCGATGCAGATAACTCAATTTCTTTTATTTTTACTTCTAGTGACTTCTCATTAAACATTTTTATGTATTCGTTTGGACCAATCTGACTATCAGAAACTAGTACGATAAACTCGTCCCCACCCCATCTAAAGATTGTTCCATCAATAAATACGCTTTTTAATGTTTGTGCCAATGCCATAAGTAGTTCATCACCAATACTATGACCATATACGTCATTAATTAGCTTTAATCCATTCGCATCAAGCATGAAAACTGATATTTCTTTTGTATCTCTATATATTATATCTAACGCAACATCAAAGTAACTTCTGTTATATAGTCCTGTTAAAACATCTTGATAAAATGCGTCTTTTACTTCCTCATTTTGTCTTTTAAACAACATTTCTATATCTATAAAGTTTCTATTAATCAGCGTTTTTATTACTACTACAAATCCCAAAACGAATAGGAAAAACAATAAATTAAAGATTAAGAAATCAATAAATAAACTATCAAAATACATTTGTTGTTCAATTTCTAAATCGCTAAATACAATAGATTTACCGATATACATATCCCAATCATCTATTCTTCTAATATATCCAGTTTTCATTTGATCTGCATTTTCAAAATCAAAATAATATTCTCTTATTGTAGTTTCATTCGTTGAAAGATCATCTAATATTGTCTGATGGAAAGATTCACCACCTATGGTTATTGCTAATAAAGCTTCTGTATCAAAGTTTTCATCTGGATGATAAATAACATCTCCATCATATGAAATAATATATACATAATCCCCATCATCAGTGTAGTATGAACCAATTCTATTAAACAACTCTTCTTGGACCTGTTCTATATAATCTATTTCATATAATCCAGTACCTATAAAAAGTTCTAGTTCTTCATTATAATAAATGAATGAAGTTTTCTTAATGTGTTCCCCACCAACTTCTTTCATCCAATAATATGTTATGTACCCCTGTTTATCTTCGGAATTATTTATTATGTCTATCATATCTAAAACAAAGTATGATCCGGTAACTTCATCTTGAAGAAAACTAATATTTGTTCCTTCTAGATTTTTAGCTAGTCCAGAAAGATAACTTACTCCATCTAAGTCCATTGCGAAGAATATATACTTATCTTCATAAACATCATATTGATAAATTGTATCAATATATTTAGCCCTTTTCTCTTCTAGTGTAGCTAAGGGTCCAAGACTTTGAACTGAATTAACAGCGAAAAAATCAACATCTTTTACCAATTTTTCTAAACTTTGATAAAACTCTACTTCGATGTCTTGTTTTAAACTATCAATTTCATCCACTCTATTGTCAACTTCATGCTGAAGCTCATGTAAAGCAAAATTATATAAATCCTCATTAAAATAATCAATATTAGATTTAAAAATTTGGAACTCTCTAATTATCAAAACCCCAACTAAAGCAATAACCAAACCAATAAAAAGATTGTTGATTAATTTCCATCTGGATTTAATGTTTTTACGTCTTTCCATAATCTCACCACTCACTTTTTATAGAGTATGCTTGAATAATAAATAGTTGTTTATATTATACCACATTTTAGTTTTGGTAACTAGCATTGAAAATCAACCACTTATCCTAATAGGTAAGATGGTTGATTTTGTGAGATAAATTCTTTTTTATTTTGTTCTTTTAAGAAAATCTTCTGTTATCTTCTTATTCCAGTTCTTTTCGATTTTTTTACCTGAACGGTAATTCGTCATTGTTTCTTCTAAAGCGCTATAAATCACTTCATTTCCTTTGGTATCTGCATGATATCTTACTGATCTATCTTCCCTTATCCCAAACTTACTACCTTCCTTAACCGCATCTATGTTTGCACCTATGAATAAAAACTCCCAATCATATTTCTCTTTAGCCTTTTCAATTTCCTCCTTTACTTTTTTATAAGTAAATTCTCTTGATGCATTTTCCATTCCGTCAGTAATGATTATAAACATTACTTTATTAGGTCTTTCTTCTTTCAATTGATCGTTATAGCTATGTCTTACATTTCTTAGTGTAGTTCCTACAGCGTCTAATAATGCTGTTCCACCACTTGGACAATAATCTTTGTTAGTCATCAATGATACTTCTTGAAGATCCATCCTATCATGGAGTATTTTAACAGATGTATTAAATAACACTGTTGTTATTAAGGCAGTTCCAGCCTCACGTTTTTGTTTATCTATCAATCCGTTAAAACTACCTATTGTATCACTTTCTAAATGATGCATGGATCCACTCTTATCTAAAATAAATACTAATTCTGTTTTGTTGTTACTCATTTATAACACTCCCTTTCGTTTTATAAACACATTATCTCATGTTTAAAAACAAAAAAGGTCGCCTTACATGCGACAAAAAAATACAGACAAATTGTCTGTATTAATTCATCGTAGAACCTAATAGAGTTTGATCTTTATCAAATAGAATTTCATTTACTAAAAAGATATCATAAATTTGATTTTCTAAACAATATTTAATAATGACATCGAATAATATACTATTTGAGAGTTTATATCCTGCTCTACCTAGTAAATCATTTGATTCTTCAACGTTTAACTTTAATGAAATAGCGAAACATATCGCTATTTGTTTACTAGGATGATAATTCTTATCCAATTTAATTTTAGAATATAACTGTTTTGTTACGTTTGCTCTTTTATATATTGTTGAAGGTTTCTCTTCACTACGTACTATTAATTCTATTAGAGTGTCAGAGAATCCTTTATCTATTTTTTTAAGTCTGTTTTCAATATTTATAGGTGGTTTATAGCTTTGATACTCCACTCGTGAAATAGTAAAATCCTTGCTAAGTTTTCTAGAATGCTTTGTTACAAGATTATCTTGAATATAATCATTTACATCATCAAACATCTCTTCAGAGTAACTATATGATTTATTATCATAGACAACCAAATAAATCATCATTTCTTTTTCTTCAAGAAAATCTCTAATTACTTTATGTGCGATTTTTAATGCTTCTTTTTTAGGATACCCGTTAATCCCTGTTGAAATCAGTGGGAATGCTATTGAACTACATCCAAGTTTATCTGCGATTGATAAAACGTTATTATATGTTTTAATTAATAAATACTCATCATTTTCACTCCCAGTCCAAGTTGGACCAACCGTATGAATCACAAATTTAGCTGATAAATCATAGCCAATTGTGTATCGTGCTTCAGAAACATCAATGATCCCTAAGTTTTTCCTATCTAATAATAAGTTATTTCCTCCTTTAGATAGGATATCACTTTCTGTTCCTCCAATATATTCAATATCTGAACTTGTTGAATTTACAATCGCATCTACTTTCATATTAACGATGTTATCTCTTATGATCTTAAATGGCATGTTATAACCCCCTTATACTTTAAACTTAATTTATTATAACATATGAAGAAGTTAATTGTTGTAAGGGATATCTGATTTAAAATCAGTAATAATCAAATACTTTTAGCGATTTATTGATTTTCATAGCGGTTTTGATATAATTTAATCATTGTATATTCTACAAGTAGTAATTACATATTTCTAACAGAGGGAGGTTTATATGAATTATCGTGGAGTAACACTGTTAGAACTATTAATTGTAATAGTTGTTTTAGGTATCATATCAGCTTTTGCTGCAACTAGTGCAGGAAACATTATTGAAAATACCGCTGTCAAAGTTGATGAAAGAAATGCTGAAATTTTAGAGGACGTAATAACAACTGCTGCAGCTGATGGAACTTTAATTATTAAAAGTAATAGATTATTCAATACCGAAACAAATAGAGCTTATTCAGGAACAGGGCAATGGTTCTTTGATGATATGGGTGGTTACTTAGAAAATAAGGTTGTTCCGCAATCAAATGTTGCAAAAAATACATATAATAAAGATGGAAGCAAAGGTTATAAATTTCTATTTAGTGTTAAAAACAATAATGTTACCATATTTTATTACGATGATTCAAAAAAAGTAGTAAACTTAAATACATTTCCTTTAAATGAATTGAATTTCAAAATTAAAACAGTAATCAAATTTGATTACTGTTTTTTATTCACCATATAATTCTCTAATATTTTCAATCATTCTTTGCTCAGCAATTAACATTTTGTCCCTGATAGATTCATCTTCACTTACTTCTACGTTTCCAAAAGCAAACTGGAGATTGTATTCCTCTAATTGAAGATGCGTTTCTGCATATTTCTTTAAATCTCTAATTAAAACATTTTGTCCTTCTTCGGTTGAACCTTTGGATAAAATGATAAAGTCATTATTATCTAATATACCTATACGATCAATGAAGCGACTTCTTGTTTTTATAATTTTCGCAAACAAAGAGATTACATCCTCAGATTCATCATAGCCATACTCTTCAATAATTTGTTTGAAGTTGTTTATTCTTATATAAGCAATAGCTAAAATCGATACTTTTCGGCTGATTTCATACTGATACTCTTCAACAATTTCATTGATCTTATTTGAGTTATAGAGTCCTGTTAATGGATCGATAACCGATAAACTTGTTATCTCTTTTTCCATTGTAATCAAACATAAATCTTTTTCAAAACAGTCTCGTGTCATTAACATTAAATCAAGATTTGTTTGTGAGGTCACTATTTCTTTTTTATCTAAAATGCAAATGGTACCAAATATGTCACCATTTGGGTAATGGATAGGATACCCTAAATATGAAACAGCATCAAAAGTGATACTTGGACAGTCATTCCAAGCAGATTCATTAATATGTTTAATGTACAGACGATCATCATTTCCAACAACTGTTTCGCAGTATAATCCTTGTTTTAGCAAATTACTTTCATAAATCCTATTTGGATATCTTCTAAATGTACTCTTTACTAGTTCCTTTATATTTGTTTCTGTCATCATCATAACAAGACCAACTGAAACATCCATCATTTCAGTTAAGTAATTAATTGCATCTTGCCATCTTTTTAATGTAGCATCTTTGACTTCCATAGAAGTATGTGGAGATATTTTTACATCCACAAACTTTTTCGTTTCTTTAATAAGAACTTTTGTCTTCAAATGTAATCACCTACCAAACTTGTATAATTATATCACATTCAGTTTGTATATCAAACAAAAAATGACTACACTATGCCGTGTAGTCATTTTGTTACTTAACTGAATAAATACCTTTTGAGCCTTCTAACCACACAATAAGTTTGTTCATTAATTTTTGTGGAAGTAAAGATTCTTTAGATATTACCTTTGTCGTTTCAATATTATTCTTTAAATGATCAACCAATAATGGGTCTGCAAGTGCAGGAAATCCCATAGATAATAAATCATAACCATAACTAAATGCATCTTCTATATCTTCATTGGTTGTTATTTTACCTACACCAATAATTGGTACTTTGTTATCTACAATAGCTTTAAGTTTGCTTATTATTGGCTCTTTATCAGACAGTTCTCTGATTGAAGATTGTTTGTAATGTCCTAACGATACATGAAGATAATCTATCTCTTTATGTGCTAATTCATCAACCAATAATAAAGTATCCTCAATCGTTATTCCTGGTGTTTCTAATTCTTCAGGACTAAAACGATATCCAATAATAAATTCTGGAACATTTAGTTCTTTTCTAATATCGATAACCCTTTGTGTTAAATCTAATGGAAATCTTAGTCTTCTTTCTAAAGAGCCACCAAACTCATCATCTCTAATATTTGATTGTGGACTAAAGAACTGTTGTAAAAGATATGTGTTAGCTCCGTGGAGCTCAACACCATCAAATCCAGCTCTAATTGCCAATCTTGTAGCTTTACAAAAATAATCCATTATATCATATACTTCACTTGTTCTAAGCTCTCTAGGAGTAACACAGTAATCTCTATTAGCTTTAATTGCAGACGGTGCAACTACTTCTTGATTGGGATATAAACCCGTTTGATTCATTCTTCCACCATGATGTAATTGTACAATGGCTTTTGCTCCACCTTGTTTAATTGCTTTTGCAAGTCTCTTCATTGATTCTAAATATCTAGAATCTCTTATTGAGATTTGATTTTCAAATGCTTGAGCGTTTTTACTTACAGCTGTTGCTGCAGTAATCACCATGCCAAATTGTTTTCCTCTTGAATTATAATAAATCTCTTCTTCATCACTTAATGTTAAATCTTCATTTGATGCATAAGTCGTCATTGGTGCTAAGACCAATTTATTTTTCAACTTTGTTCCATTATTAAATTTATATTCTGTAAAAGCTTTGTTCATTAATATCACCTCGTATCATATTATAAAGCATGTTTGAAAACTTAACTATTATTATGCATAGAACTAAAAAATAAAAACGCTAACTTTAGAAAGCATACGTTTTATTTT
>Ga0102814_10003459_pt1 | contig 10284 bp, 10 predicted proteins | sample ColrivemetaGS741_FD_79112 | JGI IMG/M metagenome (GOLD analysis project Ga0102814, IMG submission 79112) | Estuarine microbial communities from the Columbia River estuary - Flood tide ETM metaG S.741 | ecosystem: Environmental > Aquatic > Marine > Intertidal zone > Estuary | place: USA... | reverse complement strand
GCTCGTGCTGTAGCTTCGTCATCAATAATAATACAATTCATAAATTACTAATTATAACTGTTGTAGATAATTAGTTATGGTATTTAAAATAGATTCGAACTCTTCATTTAGATTAGTATTCCCATCTAATAAATTATTTTCAAATGCTACTGCAATCTCATAACTCTTTGCAAGCCCTAAAATACTAATTTTATGCTTAAGTTTATGAACATTTTCTGCAGCTTGTTTAAAATTATTTGAAGTATAGTTAGAAAAATAGATTTCTTTTTCTTTTGGGAATTCTAATTTGATAATGTCTGTTAGTTTTTTTTCAAAAGCCAAATCTCCACCAGACATACTATGAATATAGGATAAATTAGGTTTCTCCATGTGGTTCTTTTTTTAAAGTGAAATAAAATGTAGTGCCGATTCCTAAGCTGGATTCTAACCAAATTTTTCCACCATACAAATCAATTATTTTTTTTACTATTGACAACCCTATACCTGTTGATATTGGGTTGTTTTCCAATTTTTGAAACGTTTTAAAGATTTTATTAAAATAAGTTTCAGCAATTCCTTTACCATTATCTTTTACATAAAATTGCCAAAAATCATTTTGGTCTGCAAACCCGATTTCAATAATTCCTTTTTCTTTATCATTATAGTTTATAGCATTTGTAATAAGATTTTGAAAAAGTTGTTGCAATCTGTATTTATCTCCTTTAATAACTGGTAAAGTACCGCTTTTAATAATTAAAATATGGTTGGGAATTTTAATGATATTTAAAATATCTTCAATAAGTTTTTCGGTATCTACTTTATAAAATTCTACTTTGTTTTTGCCTATAGTTGAATATTCTAGAATGCCATTAATTAGCAAATCCATTTTTTCGACATTATTTCTAATTAACATAAGCCTCTCCTTCCCTTTCTGGTCTAATATATCTTTGTAATCCTCATTTAACCATGATGTTAGAGAATCAATACTTCGTAATGGTGATTTTAAATCGTGGGATACCATATGTGCATAATCGCTTAATTCCTGATTTTGATAAGCCAATTCATTCAACAACTTTTCTCGTTGTTTATTTATTTCAATAATTTCTTTGGTTTGATTATCAATAAAGTCTATCAGTTTCATGCCTTTTAAATCTAAATCATCAGTACTTTGTTGTTCTGGAAGTTCATAAAACTTAAGTGTTTCAATTACATGTTTTAATTTACTTATTACTTCAAGTTGTGATTTTGATTCTTGCCTTAATTTCTGGTTTGCGCTGAATAATTCTTCAGAACTTATACCCATGGCACGTTGTTGCATAGCAAATTGTTCGTCAAAATTGGTGTATGAGCGATCTATTGCATCTAGAAACTTTTCTAAGTTTTTATCAGAAGCATGTTCTTCATTTAAATATTTTAGTATTTGACGTTTTAGTAATGCCTTCATTATTCGCTTATTAGCGTTATCGTCATTGTTTGATTATGTAATTGACAATTAATCTCCAAATTAAAAGGTGCAATTTCACCATAAGAATAAAAACCACCAATGGTTGTATCTTTCCCTACTATAGCAACTACTTCTTCTATTTCTTCTTCTACGCGTTGATCTAATACCAATTTTCTTCCGATACAACTAACTAACAACGCTAACTGAGGTTTATTTTTCCTTTTTCCAATTGCTTCTTTGGCAGCAAGTTCTGAAGCATGAGCAATATTATCTACATTAGTCATCATGAGTTGCACTTTAGAATTCTCCGGAATATCTCCAGCAAGAATCATAGTGTTGTTTTGTTCGTCTATATTTAATATCGTACGCACAAATGATTGTTCTTCATCTTCTGACTTAACATTTAATGGATACAATAATGCGGCAGCTGGTAATTCCTTTGATTTCTCTCCTAAATATTTTTTATACAAATCTAAAGCTGGTTGATTATCTAACTCAAATAACACATTAGAATCAGATTTTGTAACAATACGTTCAGGCCCAAATGGTATCCAACCACCATGTATTGAAAAAGAAACCTCAAGTGTGTCACCATAAAAACCAATCGCTACGATTTCTCCTTGTTTAGGGTTTTCGTTATAAGATGCTAATGTTTTTTCAAAACGTGCTCCATCACCACAAAGTCCCCCTGTAATAAGCAAATTGTTTTCATTAGCTGCATTCATTCCTTTAGTTAGTTTGCTTCCATTAATAAAGCTCCCATCTGAAATGACAAATGCAAATTTTAAGCCTTCTGCCGGAAATTGCTCAATAAGATTTTTTCCAGTTATAAAACTGTCTAATTTTGAATTTAATACATTACTCGTTTTTATTAAAAAATGACTTTTTTCAAATTCAATAGCGGTAATTGTGATGCTTTCATCTTCTACTGATTTTGCAGTAATATCTCCACTTGTTGAGCCAAAAACCAAATGTCCGTTTGGAAACATTTCCTTTATTTCATTATAAAGATTAGAATCTTCTAAAAGATATCTATTGCCAAACACCAGAACTAAAGGCATATTTAATTCTTGTTCTGCAGATAAATATTCCCAGGTTTTTTTATTTTTTTGTTTTATTAATTGAACGGTTTTCATTATTATTTTTTTATTGTAAAATGAAAAGTTGAGCCTTTGCCTAATTCTGACTCTACCCAAATATCACCATTATATAAGTCTATAATTTTCTTTACAATTGATAATCCTATTCCTGTAGATTGATCGCTAATATGTAAAGATTGAAAAATTTCAAATATCTTTTCAAAATATTTCTTTTCAATTCCCACACCATTATCTTTAATAGAAAACTTATGGTGCGTTTTACTTTTAGAATAACTTATTAATACAACTCCCTTTTTTTTATCATTATGTTTAACTGCATTACTAATAAGGTTCTGAAAAAGTTGCTTAAGACGTGTTCTATCTCCATTTATTATAGGTAGACTATTTAACATCTCAATTGACATATTTGATGATGGTTTAATATCTTCTATTATGGAATTGATGACTTCATCTAAATTTACTTTTTCAGAAATTAAATTATCTGAAGTTACACTTGAATAATCTAATACATCAGAAATTAATTGCTCCATATTTTCTAAAGTAGATTCTATTAAGTTGAAATTTTTTATGCTGTTTTCATCCAGCCTATCATAATTATCTTCCTTAAGCCAACTTATTAAAGCATTTATACTTCTTAAGGGTGATTTTAAATCATGAGAAACAACATGTGCATACTCTTCTAGTTCTACATTACTTCTTTCCAAAGCCTGTAATAAAAGTGTGTTTTTTTCTTCGGCTTTTTGTTTTAAATCAAGACTTATTGCATTATCCAACTGCATGGATACAATTCTAGCAATATTAGACAAGGTTTCAAGATGTTTTAAATTGTAATGGTTTTCATCCTGATGTTCTGAATCTATAATTCCAATCACTTTGCCTTTAGAGATAATAGGAACTGTTATTTCTGATAATCTATTATAATCATCAATAATATATCTATTATCTTTCCTAGTGTCATTAATAATTTCGGCAATTCCCGTTTTAGCAACATAACCAACAATACCTTTTCCAAAGGGAATTGTTAACTTGTCCAATACCTCATATTTTACAACTTTTTCACCAAAAGCAGCAATTTGTTCTAAATTATTAGTATTGGAATTAAGAATATATATTACACAATCATCTGCATCTAAATAATCAGTAATTTTATTAACTATTTCCCATGCTATTTCATAAATGCTAATTTTACCTAAGATAGCCTTGGCAATATTATTCGTTAAATGAACCATTAAATTATTTTCCCTTTCTTTGGTAATATCTTCAACAATTGCAACTTGATACTTTATCTCTCCGCTTATAAACCTAACTGCACTAACTGTAGTTTTAGCCCAAATAGTCGATCCATCCTTTTTTAAATATTTCTTTTGAATGGTAAACTTATTGAGGATTCCAGAATCCATATCTGAAAGAAGATTAATAGATTTTTCTATATCTTCTGGATGAGAAATATCCTTAATGGTAAGTGAATACAATTCTTCTTCTTTATATCCTAACATTTCCTGAAAAGCATAATTACTTTTCATTATTCCTCCTTGTTGCATTAATACAATTCCAAAAGATGAATTGTCTACTATAATATCCAGTTGTCTTTTCTGTTCTTGGATTAATTCTGCTTGTATACGATCTGATGTAATATCCCGAACAATACCTTGAGCTGCAATTGGTTTATTATTTTCATCAAGAATAATACTAGCGTTTATATGAACAAGTTTCTGTTCCTTTAACTTCGTATTAATTTTAATTTCAAAATTAGTTATATGCTCTTTTTGTAGTAATAATTGAAACCCATCTTTTATTTTTTCTTTTTCTGAAATATCTACTAATTCTATAAGATTAGTGTCTTCATTTATATGATCAAAGCCAAGTAAAGCAATAGCTGGATCGTTCATTTTAAGAACATTTCCACAAAGATCTATTACAACATAAGCATCTATAATATTTTCAAAAACACCTTTAAGTTCTGATGTTTTTTCTTTTACAAGTTTTTCTAATTCAGTATTAGTATATTTAAGTTGCTGTGTTAATTTATATAATTCTTCCGCTTTACTTTCTAATATTTTTTCAGCTTGTTTTCTTGCAGCTTTCTCACGTTCTAATGCCCTTTTTAATATGCCAATTTGGTTTTGACTCATTAGTTTTTCTGGATAATAAACTTAACCTCAGTGCCATCTTCTTTAATCTTTTCCAGTTCAATAGTTGCTGTAGAGTTAAAATGTTCAAAAGTTTTATTCATTAGCCCTAATCCAAAATGATGCATGGCTCTGCTGGATTTATAAATCATAACTAATGAATTATCTGTTTTTTCTATAATTTGAAATGTTGGCAACTCTGCATCAGGATAAATTTTTATAACTTCTACATGAATGTGATTTTCTATAGATGCCAACATATCTATGGGATCTTTATACGATTCAATTAATTCTGGATAACTTTTCGCAAGCACAGCAAAAAAATGCTCGGCATAAACCAATAACAAATCGTCTATCGAAATATTAGTATTTGTACTTAAATGCTGCAGTAATTGAAGCATTTCTGAAAATGCATAAGTACCAATAGATGTATAAATTCCATTTGATTCTAAATTAGAATTTTCAATGATGTTATCTACCATTTCTAAACCAAATTTATCTTCAACTAATTCTAAAAATTCTGTAAATACAATTCCTTTCATTTAAATTTTAATTAATTGATTACAACTCCAATAAGATAATACTTTTTCAATTTTAGCTAAATAGTCTTCATACCGTAATGGTTTTAATATATATCCTGCTATACCTGTTTTATAACACTCTAAAACATCTCTATGATTATTTGATGTGGTAAGAATAATCACTGGAATATACTTTAAAACCTGATGGTTTTTTAAAATATTCAAAAACTCAATACCATTTAATTTAGGCATATTTAAATCTAAAAATATTATTTCAGGTAAATTATCTTTTTTTGATAATAAATTTAATGCTTCTTCTCCATTATTGGCTTCAATAATAGTGTGATTTAATTTTAGTGTACTAATTACCCTTTTCAATTTCATGATTTCTATCATGTCATCTTCAATAAGCATAATTTTTAATACATTATTCATGATTTTTTATTTATTAATTTAACAATATAATGTAGTTCATTAATTATCAATCTAAATTTCGATAAAATATATTATTAATGTAGATGAATAGCATTTAAGTGTCGATGAATGGTTTTTGCGTTTTTAAGTAATTATCTGTTGACTCTAAAATGTTTAGTTGAACTCTCATTTTTATCTCTAAAAGATCTTCTAAAACATCGGTAGTAAATACTTCTGAAGGCATAGTAGTTCCTAAACTATTCTCTAAAGAATTAATAAACTGCAATGCTCTTAAACTGCTATTTAACTAATGATTCTTGAGGTTTCTCATTTTTTGTGATAATTTCTATTACACAATTAATACTAATATTAGGTTTTCTTATATCTATAATTTATTTAAACTAAATTTAATATTATTAAGAAAATTATAATTATAACATTTTTTAAAATTAAACCCAATTAGCATATTTTTTTATCACTACGTTTTTACCTCAACATTTTTATTGTTTATAATTATACACGCTAAATGCCCTGTTTTAGGGCATTTTTAGTAATTACAAAACATAAAATATTACATAAATTTTGGTGATAATTTATTTATCACCTTTTTATCACGTTGCTTATTACGTTTGTTTCACTAATTTATTTAAATGACTCCACTCACTTATAGAAGGGATTTTAGCGGGTTTTTCATAATTAAGTAGATATTTCTCTAATAATTCAAAGTTAAATCTCAAGGATGATGTATCACCATTTACAAATCTATAGCCTTTTGAATATTTTGATTTTTCATTAGTCACACGTATAAGGTCCAATAATACCTTGTCAAATTCTAACACTATATGTTTTGGTAAGTGTTGTGTTGTTTTTTTTAGGATTCCTATATACTTATCAAGATCATCTTGTGTTTCTTTAAATTTACTAGAAATCTTTTTAGTGTATATCCAAACAACTAGTTGTAAAAACTCTGTGGAATTAATAAATTCTTTCCTTTCGATTATAGCTCTTTCTGATTTACATAAGGTACCTTCAAAATAACCAGACAGTAATTCCCTTATATACTTTGAAATAGTTTGTTGTTTTAAATCAGCTTTCTCCTTTATTTTTGATTTTAAGTCATCCGACATCTTTAAATTAATTGAAGATTTATTCTTTTTCATTTCTAATTATTATTTTTTAAAGAAACACTTTTTAGTTATTATTAAATCAATTTATATTCTAATCTAAACTCACATTGAAGACTGTTTTTAAAAGATAACTGTCAGCTTGCTTTTCAGTTAACAATAAATGTTTTTTAGTTTGCTTTGATACTTTATGTTTTGTATTGTTTAGCTCTTCTTTTTTTACTCCTTCTTGCAAGTTCTGAAATAAAGATTGATCTAAGGGTAATATTTTATTGTCATTCACTAATACATCTACTATATCAGCTGTAGTTGTTTCATTACTATTAAAGTGAAATTTCAGGTTAAGTTGTTCTAAATGATTCGTGAGAATCACACATTGATACTCGAATAATGATTTTTGTTCTTTATCGGATTCCAATATTTGTTTATCAATGTTATCACACAACCATTTATAGACATATACCCATACTTTTACATTAGATGAGTACTTTTCTAACAGAAAGTTAAAGGATTGGGCTTTAAGGCGCTCTTTCATTTCTAGAAGTTGAAATATATTCGCTTCTAAAATTTCACTCTTTTTAAATATCTCTAAGGTATTAGTTGGTCTTCTAAGCAAACCTACTTCTCCGTTGGCCTTCAAAACACCAAAGTCTTCAAAAAATTTATAATCTTCTAATTCCTTAATTATTTCTGGAGAGAGATTAGGAAATAATTCATAGGGGAAATAAAACACTGAAGGCATATATATGCGCTTTAAAAGTGATTCCATTTCCTTACTTGCTTCCATAGGTTTTAATTAAAATGTCTTGAATATTCTTTTGCCAACTCTGCATCAATATCTCTTAAATACTTTTCTAAGGCTGTCATCGTTGTGTGCCCTGTGATTTGCATTAAACTACTCTTCGCAGAGAAAGGAGATGTTTCAATTAATAAAGAGCGATACAATTTTGTGATGAATGTATGTCTAAAGCTATATAACCCATAATTTTTATCTAGGCCAAAAGGTTGTTTTACTACCCTATAAAACCGTTTACTAAAATAATCTCGCCTATTGTTAAGTAAGGTTCCCCATTCTCTACCAATACCTTTTGGCGTAAACAAAAGCAAGTCTCCATCCATCTTTGTTAGGTCAGGTAGTTCTTTTACTAATATATCAGGTATCAATTTTGTTTTTAATGGCTTATTTTTTTCTTGGAATTGTAGCGTTTTGGAGACTAAATCAATATCCTTTACTCGCAATCTACATACTTCTATGGGTCTTAAAAAATTATAGGAAACGAATTTTATAAATAAAAGCAAAGTAGGATCTTTTTCTTCTAGATATTCAAAAATATCTTGATGTTGCTTTTCTGAATATGTTTTATTTCGTTTTGGATTTGATTTTAATGTATTTATATTTTTAATATAATTCTTATCTATTATATCATTATCCTCTAACACTTGAAATATGCTACTCAAACAGGTTCTATAATTGTTTCTATTTCTTGGTGAGGTCTTTAATTGCACATCATTTAAAAATTCAGAAACTACTTTTTTATCCACCTCATCAATAGCCTGTATATCTTTAAAATTTTGTGATACCCATTTTAAAAACAAATCACAGCGACTTCTATAATCTATAAGTGTTCTTTCTCCAACAACATTTGTTTTTAGTTTTAATGCATATCCTAAAGCATCCTTAATTGTAAGTTTTTGTTTTACACTCTCTTGCTTAGGTTTCTCCTCTGACACTGCCTTATCCTCTTTTAGCTCCCCTTTTGTGGTTTTAGGTTTGTCTAATGCTTTTGATGTAGTTCCATTTATCTTCTTTATATGATACGCTGTATTATCTTCAAAAGGGTTATACCCTTCTCTAAGTAATTTTTGCAAACGCTTTTTATAAAGACTTAGTAGAAAATAACGGGATTCTTTGGTTTTATAGCGATTAGTCTTCCCGTAAATATTCTTCATCCGCTTTAGATTTCCTGTTTGGGGATTTACAAATGAAAAATAAACGTACCAACGTTTGGAAAGATCTCCATCTGCGTCATATATTTTTGGGGCTGAAAATAAGACTTTGTGTTCCGAATCGTGTTCCAAATCGTGTTCATTTTGGGACTGTAAGGTAACTAATTTGTAAATGGTTTGCATAAAAAAACGGTTTAGTGTGAACTAAACCGTTTGTTTTAGAGGATTTTCTCTTTGTAGCGGGAGCTGGACTCGAACCAGCGACCTTCGGGTTATGAGCCCGACGAGCTACCTACTGCTCTATCCCGCGATATAATCTTAAAATGATTTTCTTAGCTCTTAACTTTCGGTTCATAATGCCGACCAAATCATTTCGGACTGCAAATATACAACGCTTTTCTATTTATACAAGTCTAAACCAAAAAAAAATGTTATCCCAGATATTGAAATAACACTTTAAAAATTTGATAAATTATTGTTTAGGGTTAATTTACATTAATCAGTTCCTACAACTGCAGAATTTGATTTTTCATTAATATTTTTATACTCGAACATTATTGTAGGAGGTAATGCAGCTGCTAAACCACTAAGATCGCCTTTAATATCATTATTATTTAGCATTAAAACTTTTAAGTTTGTAAGATTTGCTAATTCCATTGGTACTAATCCATACAATAAATTATCAGATAGTATCAGTTCTTCAAGTTTTGCTAATTTTCCTAAATCTGAAGGTACTGCTCCAATTAGTTTATTGTCAAACAAACTTAATGTTTGTAGCTCACTTAAATTTTTAAGTGTTGAAGGAATTCTTCCAGATAAATTATTACTGCTTAAATACAATTCTTTTAAATTTGTTAACGCTCCAATTTCTAATGGAATGTTTCCAGAAAAATTATTACTAAACATCTCAATTTTTTCTAAACTATTTAATTGACCAATTGTAGATGGAATTTCTCCTTCTAAATTATTCATAAATACTTCTAGAGTAACTAAAGATGTTAAGTTTCCTATTGAGCTAGGTAAAGTTCCATTAAGTTTATTAAATGCTAGGTTTAATATTTTAAGTTCATTTAAATTTCCTATTGAATTTGGAATACTACCTTCTAATTTATTTCTAAACAATACAAGTTCTTTTAAATAAATTAAATCTCCAATTTGCTCTGGTAGCTGTCCCTGAAGATTATTAAAGCTAAGATCTAAAGCTATAACTTTGTTATCTTCAACTGTAACTCCACTCCAAGTATGTACTGGTGTTTCAAGATTCCATGAAGATGTCCAATTTTGTCCTTGTGTAGCATTGTATATAGACACTAAAGCTTCTTTCTCTTTAATTGATACATTACAAAATGCTAGAGCTGATACAAAAAATAGGATAAGTGAAATTTTATAGGTTTTCATAGTAGTAAACTTTAAAAGAGGGACTTATTTACTGCTAAGATATTTATAATTAGACAAAGCGCAAACTTTATTCGATGAAATGCATAGTGTGTAAGAATATATTTACAATTCTAAGATTTCTATTTCTAGATGAATGACTTCCCATTCTTCCATAAGTGTATTTAAAAGATTTTTCTTTTCTTGGTATTTATCAAAAAAAGTTGGGTCTGAAACAGTAGTATCATAGTT
>Ga0102814_10003458_pt1 | contig 10288 bp, 15 predicted proteins | sample ColrivemetaGS741_FD_79112 | JGI IMG/M metagenome (GOLD analysis project Ga0102814, IMG submission 79112) | Estuarine microbial communities from the Columbia River estuary - Flood tide ETM metaG S.741 | ecosystem: Environmental > Aquatic > Marine > Intertidal zone > Estuary | place: USA... | reverse complement strand
TTTGATGTGATGTTTTTGATGCACTTTGGTGCATACATCCAGCGTTATGATACCGTCGTTGATGCTGCCGTCAGCTGGAATCAAATCACTGGCGAGGACGTCAACTGCACAAGACTTCACCTACAAGACATGTATCAATATAGGATAGATCATCATGCATAGATGGCGAGTACAATTAAAGGAAGCACAACGTTCGTCACAAATTGCTGTTGACCGGAGCGTATTGATTGCGGCAGAAATACTGGAGGAAAAATACAACTTCAGCGTCGAAAGCATCAACCTTGGACGGCAACATTGTATTGTTGAACATAGAGATCCAGAAAGCTTAACAAAGGTGTTGCTGTTTGAAACAGAAATTCCTCGTCTGTTTGAATTTATTACTTTACGTACTCGCAGCGAAATTCGCAAGAAGAAAGAGCGCAAATGGCAAAGAAAGTACCAAATCAAGTAAGTGTCTGGCACATTGTTTTTGACACTAGCAAACGTTTGAAGTCAGTAGGAGATGCTGTTGCTGCTCTTAATCGCATGGGATTTGAAATACGCGAACTTCCTGAAAACGGAGAACGCAATATGAATTCTAGTCACTGGCGTTACAGTTTGCATCATTCAAGTCCTGCGGCGATGACACTGTTTATGATTGCACATACTGATCTTGTTAATACATTTAAGATCACTTGGGAAAATGTTTACAATGACTAAGTGGGTCATACGAGTTACTCAACAACGTGACAAGTATAATTTAAGTGTGCAAGATGTTTGTGACCGACTTGAACGATACGGGTTTAATACAACAGAAAATCAAATATGGAATCAATATTGGCATTGGTGTTTAACACACAAAAACAAAAGCGCAATGTCTTGGTTTGCATTGCATGAATACGAAGTGTATAATTGTATTGAGATAATTTATGAAAAATAAAGATCTGGGTTGGTATAACCTAATTTTTAGTGTTACTGCTGATAGGAATGCAGCTAGACAGTTTATGAACACAGTCGGAATTCAATTTGTATTCTACAGCCGGACTGATGATTATTATGGATTTATTGCTAAGATGTCGGCTAAGCATATGCTGACTATTCAGATACTTGCTCCAGAGATCGAGCATGAAATAATCACACTGCTCGATGCAATGAAGATACTAGCAGATTATAGCGTCACTGAAGACGAATACACAACCGCAAACCTTACTAGAATGGCGTCTTTTCTATAACCGTGTCATACGGGGCCGTATGACGCGTCGTACGGGGCCGTATGACGTGGTCAGTCCAAAACGTAAACACTATACAGGTATAGTACATGCGGCGCTGATGTACGGATATCTAAGTAAATAACTCTATTATTTTAAGTTATTAATGAAGCTTCTTAGTTTAGTGGAATCAGTTTTGGCAACAACTTTTCCAATTTCATTTCCTGTTACTGGATCGATTTCTGCCGTAGTATCTGTAAAGTCAGTTGTAGTTTGACTCTGCCTCTTGATGTTAGCCACAATGCTACTACCAGTGCTAGTAAATGTTGTGGCACCGGTATCGTCATCTGCATCTTCTCCTAGATCAAAAATACGCAAGGTGTCGACATCAAACCCTAAATCAATCTTTGAATTGACTCCACTTGAACTACGAGTCTTCATTAGCTGCAATTGATAGCGGCCGCGCTCTTTCATTGCTCTGCTTGTAAAAATACCAAACAGGTTATCAGCAGTATTAATTTTACTAATGCCGCCCGAAATATGTGAGTGGTCAAACTCCACTTCTTCAACGGCGCCCCGGTTCAACTGCGACGCCGTTACAAACACAGTATTCAATTCCATTGCTAGATTACGCAGTTCTTCTGAAACATACTTGTCTTTAATGAACAAGTTTTCTGCACTAATCTTTGCGCCAGCTGGATGCAATAGATCAAGATAGTCAACAAGTATTGCATCGATCTTGCGACCAGTTTTAATTTCATATTCTTTAATATAACTGCGAATGTCGTTAGGTGTTTTACCAGATGGCATATACTTGACTTGGAAAGCGCCACTTTTCTTTCCAATCATCTTAACTTTCATTTCAACGTCGTCAATTGACTTGAAAACATCTCTGGTAGGAATGCCCGACACCATACTGTCGACTCGCATACTCACAAGATTTTCTGAAAGTTCCAATGTCAGATACAACACATTCATGCCCGAAAGTGCCCAGTTCACTCCTAGATTAGCAAGAAACAAACTCTTGCCTGCGCCACTGCCGCCAGCAAAGATGTTAAGTTCGCCTCTGTTAAATCCACCAAACAGTTTCTTATCAAGTATTTCCCAACCTGTAGATATCTGTCCGTTCTTTTCTTTAATTGCTTCTAGACGGCCTCTTGGATCTGCAAAGTAGTCTGTGCCTAAATCTTTTTGCAAACCAATTTGTACAGCATTCTTAACCAGTTCTTCAACCGGTCCATATTCGCCCTTTTCTAATAAGTCAGCTGATTGCAGAATTGCGCGTTCAAGTGACTTGTGCCGACTAAAAATCTCAAAATCTTCTAGCAACCAATCGAAATGTTCTTCTTGTAAATTGTCACCAGGATCTTTTAAATCAGTGTGTGCGCTTGCATTAACTATTTGAAATGTTGGCAGTGCATTATGATCAGTTACGTAATTGTTAATAAACTCAGCAGCATTGCTTAAACGACGGTCAAAATTTTCAGCATTAAAAATACTTTGGCAACGCACAAATGTTTGTGCGTCTTTGAGCATCATTTCTAGATAGACTTTTTGTATATCGTACCCATAGTCTGTATTCTGCTTTGTTTTCATAAACTTATATTAACTTCTTTAATTAATTCTGTCAATCTTATATTTGTCTTTAATAAATGGTAATATCACTTGCTCTGTAAACAGTTTGTGCTGATCTCTTGACGGGTGCCATCCGTCATCACAAAATGGAATGGTAGTATTGTCTCTACACCATTCATGACATCCGTCTACTGGCAACCAATAGTCAAAATCAATTAAGTTATACAAATATTCTGTATCAGGGCCAAGGTCTTCTAAAAACGTTTTTTGGGTATAATTGCTCATAAAATATCGAATATTATTAGATTTTAAAAATGATTGTATGTACAATATATCAGTTAACGTGTTAATTTGCGCTCCGATATCATCGTGATTTTTATAAAAGTCACAGGAGTATATGTTAGCCCAATGTACATTATGTATGATCCACGCGCCTGCAGAATTTGCCGGAAAAATACTTGGATTTGTTTGCCACCCATCAACGTTCCTTCTCTGAAATGTTTGTTTGACCTTGCGATTAGTTGTAAACTGTTCTCCGCGGTCTGTGCCACTCCACATAACACCTACTAACACATCGTCGTAACTTTTTAGCTGAGAGAGATTGTATATTAGTTTTTTGGCAATTAATCCGTTGCCTTGTGATCCTAGCCCTGTGTTTATAAGTTCTGCCTTTAAAAAGTCCGACAGCCACGCCGGCCAGGTTTTATTATACAACGTTTCGGTAAAGCTACACCCACTAGTTATTAATTTCATGTGAATACTTTAACTCCGTATTTGTTTTCAAACTCTTGAGTGTCTGAAATACTATTTACTATCGGTTTGCCTTTAATGTTCAGACTAGTGTTTAGCAACATAGGACAACCAGTTAGTTCGTACCACTGTTCGAGCAATGCTCTAAAACCCGTCTGCTCTCCTTTTGCAACAGTTTGTACTCGTGCAGTTCCATCTCCGTGTACGATTGCTGGATACTCATTAGGATAGCGGCAACGCGACGTGTATTGCATATATGGTCCGACGGGACCATCAAAGAATTCGGCGGCGTGTTCTTCAAGTATAGCTGGGGCAAATGGTCTAAATTTTTGCCGTCTTTTAATAGAGTTAACACGGTCCTTGATGTCAGGACCACGCGGGTCTGCGAGGAGACTGCGGTTCCCAAGGGCCCGAGGACCAAATTCAGCGCGACCGTTAGCAACACCACAAATACCAGTGCTAGTAAGTTCATGGATAATTGATTCAACTGGATATTCTCCTATTATTTCTTTTCCAAGATATGGCCCGACCCAATTGATATGTGTTCTGTATTTAGATAACACTGCACCTATTGCTGATCCTGAGTCGCCTGGATTAGGCATTATCCAAACATTATTCCAGTCTTTAAATATTTTACTGTTAGCACTACAATTAAGTGCGCAGCCGCCCATTAAAACTAAATTACCTGATTCAGATTTCCATCTTGCATAGTTACTTATTATTTTTAAAATATATTCATAAACTGCTTGTGTTGCCGCAGCAATATCAAACATATCTTGCTTGGTTGTTAGATCAGGACGCCACCACTTGCATCCACGATGCAAGTTGTGTTTAAATTTGATTCTAGGCGAATTGTCTATGTCTGGAATATAAATAAAATCGTTTAAAATGTCATTAAACAATCTTAAAGGATCACCGTACGCAGCCATGCCCATTAGAATGTATTCGTCTTCGTTCGGTTTTAACCCAACTCGTTGTGTGAGTGCTGAATACCAAAGGCCTAAGGAGTCGGGGTATGATTGTTTAAACGTTTTCTTAACTTTTGTTCCTATGGCATCCCAGATAGATAATGATTCGAACTCTCCGATGCTGTCAATGACAACAATACTAGCTTCTGTAAAAGGACTAGTAAAATAACCGGCGGCAGCATGGGAAGAATGATGAGAAACAGTACTAATAGGAACATGTATCCCATAACGTCCAAGATATTGTTTAATATTGTTTTCACCAAGGCCGGCGAAGCCTTGTCCTGCTCGAATCTGTCTAAGAGTTTTGAGATTAGGTTTTTCGTACCAAACCACCTCTGTAGGTTTTCCATAAGACAATGCCTCCTTAACTAGTTCTGTATTTAAGTGAGCATCATTCTTTAAGCCACTGTATCGTTCACTGTGACTTGCAAATTTAATTTCTGTTACGTTTTCATCAAAAACTGCTAATGCTGCGTCGTGACTGTTTGCACTTATACCCCATATCATTTAAGTTTATACCCTAATTTGTAACCATCAGATTCGGTGCTAGGTATGCACCTAATTCGTTGTGTGCCATTATTGTAAAATCTTTTTCCTTTCTCTTTATCGGTAGATAAAGGGATCCTTCTTGCGCAATTCTTTCATCTTTTTACGGAATGCAATTTCTTCTTTGATGCGTCTATACGGCCATGTTAGCCATCTTAATAAAACCATTTCTTTGCTCTCAACCTAATCTTTAACGGGCTAGTTTCCGCTGCGCTAACGATACTATAAAGGGCATAGAGTCTGCCATACTTTTTTACACAATCGTTAATATCTTCAACACCATCTGGCCAATCTGGCAGGCTAACTCCCCATTCTAGTTCAATTGCTTGCTCCATAAGGTCTTTACCTTTAGTATCTCTATCAGGAACAACAATAACATCTTTATTTAATCTATTAATCATCAAAGCTTGTTGATCTGAAATTTCACTTCCATTAAGTGCGGCGCCTTCGACATGATTGGCATCAATAGGACCTTCGGCGACAATAACGAACAACTTTTGTGGTCGCTGTTCGTCAAGGCCATAAACATAGCCAGGTTGACTTTCCATTAAGTATCTCGGATTCTTTATTGCATCAATACTTCTTGCGGTCCAACCTACTAATCGTCCTTCGTAATAAAAGGGAATAATCAGTCTGCGTTTGTACAAAGGATTGTTGCACCAGAAATATTTGTAGCCATCGTTGAGATAAAGATTACGTGATTTCATATACTGCATCACATCCCACAATGCACCTTCGGCAGTCGGATCATCGGTTATCTCGATTGTATTATCTGGAAACACAACACTCTCAAACTTTGGAATTACAATGTTGGTAGTGCTGTCTCGAATCTCAACATTTTCTTTAATTCGTAGTGCATCAAAACTTAGTTTGGTAATTGTTTCATCGGGCACATACAACCAGCGTAAAAGTTGTCGCATTTTATAACCAAGTTTTCTACCAGGTTGCCAACTTGCTTTGAAGCCGCAATTAAAGCAGTGGTATGAAATACTGTCGCCGTTCTCAATGACGCCAGCTCGATCACGGTTGTCAGCCGATTCGCCATTGTGTATACAGCAAGGTCCGCTAAAGGTTGTCCAACCACTTGGAGTAGTTTTACGCTTAGGCGGTAGGTACGCTAGTAGGATCTCACTCACGATACTCATATTACTATAATAGTATGTCGTGCCTGGAAAGTCAATCAGTTTCTGACTAGAACCTTAGTTATTCTGTCTGTCGGATCTTGTGTAGTTTTAATTCTAATAAATCTCAATACACCGTTAAAACTAGCCGGCACTGGTTCGATATCAATCGAACCATCAAACGATAGTGTTACTATGTCTGCCCACTCTGTTGTATTTGTTATTTGATTTTCGAGTGTTGCTTGAACAATTACATCACCTTCGTATCCATTTGAATAAACTGCTATAGTATGCAAAGCTTCGTTATTATTTGTTCCAGGCTCTGCATCGACTGCACTAGAAACATACACTGGATTTTCGACATTGTCGAGTATATTAAATGTCTCAATAACCTTCGATGGATTAGGATCACGGAATACTTCATCACTGATTCTAATTATACCATTATTTCCGAAGTGAGAGTCGGCGTATGTTAACACCTCTTTATCATTTACGTCTCTAAGGACAATACTGTATGATAAGTATTGGAACTTTAAATTCAACATAGCGTTCTCAGGAATAGTAATACTAAACAATCCTTTGCACTTTGTAGTAGATCCGTCGTCAAGCGATACCCCATCAATATCTAATACTAGATTGTTGCACTCGTCAAAAGCAACCAATCTCGGAGTGTACTGGGTTGTATCAATTGGTTTTTGATCTGCATTAAGTAATCTGAATTGGATTACATTATCTATTCCTTTATATACTTGAATATGTCTTTGATACACCGGCCTATACTCCACTACGAATCCTGCCACATCGACCACGACGTTTACCCTGTTTTTGACTAAATATCTTGGTAACAACTGCATAGTTATATTTATTAAAAAAACATGTTAACAAAAGATATAAAAGATAAATTTCCATTTTTAAGTGTTGTGAAATACGGCGGCAACGAATATGTTGGCATCGTAATAAATCAAGATCAATGGGTCACGAGCATGTACATTTATAGTGCGTTAAGAACTACAGAAGAAAGACAAGACTTTTTAGAAATGGGCGAAATATGGTGGTGGGAATCAAACAGACTTATTCCAATTAATATATTCCTAAAAGTAGAAATGACACCGTTTAAGTATTCAATAATGACAATGAATTCCAAAGATGTTCAAGTTTCTATAGGGCCAACAGTTAATCTAAACAACTTGTTGATTAAAAGAGTTAAACGCAAGAATGTACAGCTAGTAAAAAAACCTAAGAACTAGATAATTGTTCACACAGTAAATTCATATGGACCACAACTAACATTGCATAAGAAAATGCGTGAGCTTTCTTAAAGAAATACCCGTCTGGCGGCTTTGTCCATATCTCTTGTTGAACATCGTACCACGGCTTGCCAATTAGGTATCGTTTGGCAGGACGTATCATAGCTAATACACAAGCAAGTTCTTCTAAGTTAGTCGGAGGATTTTTCCTGCAAACATCAGCATGTCCTGCAAGATGAAAGAGCTTATCGACAAATTCATCATGTTGTAACAATTCCCATATCGGTACTTGCTCCATTAATTTAATTAGATGTTCTTCGTTTTGTACATCTTGATATACATTAACATTAAGAAAATCTAACTTAAAATATCCTCTTTCCGCTGCCTCTTTGTATTCGATAGTCGACAAGTTGTCTATTGGATTATGTGGAATCTCGGTCGCATACACACCAGTATTGTGTTTTTTGCCAGTTGACAATTTTGCCACACGGTGTTCTAATTTTGATAATATTTCGGTTCTGTTTCTAAAATCAATATCAATATCCATTTATTTAAATCCATCATCTAATTAGCAGCTTTACCACAACCGTGAGGTATGGAATCGTCTTGCTTTTTTTATTCTTGCTTCGGCTCTATCCCACTTGAGTTTACTAACTCTATCTTTGATTGTAATACCTAGCAAATGGTCTAGTTCGTGCAGATATACCTTTGCACTGTATCCTTCGATTTTAGTAATCTGTTCTTCGAGATTGTCGTCAAGATAACTTGCAAGTATTTCAGATGGCCGTTTAACCTTTACATACATGTCAGGGAAACTCAAACAACCTTCGTTGTCAACTGTTGTTTTTTCTGTGTATTGTAAAATTGTTGGATTGATAAAGATGCTTGCATTATCTTTGGAATCTCCAAACACAAATACTTTCTTATTTAGACCAATCTGATTTGCTGCTAACCCAATGCCTCTGTTTGATAGCATAAAGTCAACCATTTCGTCTCTGAGTTCTTTTGGTTCGAATCCAGGATTTTGTGGGTCAACTTCGTCGACTACTGTTTCAAGGAATGGATCTGGATAATATACTAAGTTCATAATTTACTTTCTTTTACTATATTTTTTACTAATTCTACATCGCTTGGCGACCTATTAAATCGCAATGCCCAGTGCTTTGGATCCAGGATACCATAAATCATCTCAAGTTGTTCGTCATTTAACTTGTTAAGTAATTCTTTTCCGGTATCACAGTTTAACACAATCCAGGGCGATATCTTGCCGTCTTTAATATGCCATACTGCTCTATTTAATGACACATATCTAAAATAATGATTCCATGCTGCGTCTTTTTCTTTTGCCCATTCTACCATAGTATTTATTGAGCGTTCAAGTGCTGTCTCTACGCATTCTTTGCGCATGGTTTCGATTGCGTACTTTTCGTACATTTCTTCACTACACCATTTATCTAGTTTGACTCCACTTGTCACAACATGGTCAATGTATTTCTCAGGATACAGAGGACGTACATTGTTAACAAAGCTACCAAACTTTACAAAGGCATTGTAGTACGGACTCTTGCAGAAGTCTTCGTATGTCTTTTCTTTTTGCGAACCTGTGCTCAGTTTATAGAACCTTTGAAATGCATAGAAGCCTACTTTAACACGCTTCTCATCTCGTTGCAGAGCACGTCGTTTTGGCTCACACATATGATTGAATAATGTGCGTTCACGAGAATAACCTGTGTTGCAATATTCACATCTATATGGCTTATTAGAGCTTGACGTTTTCGATGCCATATTTTTCAGCCAATTGCTTGAGTTCTTTCTTTGTAGATATTCCAGCAAGTATTTCCACCTCGTCGTCTTTTAAATGCGGATAAATTTGTTCAATTAATTTAATGGATTTTGAGTTATTTGTGCCACGCTTCTTGTAGCCGATCCATTGATGAAATTCTATTTTGCCTGTTCCGCCGCTTGCACATAATAATTGCCATAACAGCTCAGGATGCCCTGTGTCGTTTCCTACACCAATGTCATTAAAGTGTTTATTATAAATCTCGTTAGTCTTAATGATTGCGTTTTCTTGATTTGCACGAGACCCGCTAACCGAACTTACGTATCTATTTAATAACCAAAAGCTAATACTCTTTCGTTCTTCTTTAGAGAATTCTTTCCATGCACCTTTGTAATTCATATCAACGCACCCGAGTATTTGTTTCAGGGTAAGTTTTTCTTCAGCCATTATTTGTCTTCCTTATAAAGATAGTACAAATCTATTAATTTGTCAAGTTGTTTTTTCAAAGCTGGATTTGTTTCTGCTAACTTTCTTAGATTACAAAACTCGTAGTAACCAAACAAATCCGCTGCGGGCGATGTTCTTCCTATTTCCCATCTAGGGATATCTGGCTTTGCTGCATATCTAGCATATATAATGCCATTAGCGTGTTCGTATATAAGTGTTTCATCTGGTATTAAAGAACCCATTTTCTATTCCATTTCTTTGCAGCTTCTGGAGTATTGATCTTCCTTATGTTTTTGTTCCAATTGTACGACGAACAATATCGTCATGATTAAATTCTGCCCAATACAGTTCAAATGCAACTCCGTCTTTGAGTCCTTCAAACTGATGGATCTTGCCAGGCTTTACTTGTGTAAAATCGCCTGCCTTTAGAATAGTTTCATCAACTAGACCAGTGTTATCACCGTCCTGCCATACACGTACTATCATTTCACCTGACTCAACAAAAAAGCCATTCCACTTGTACTTATGCTCGTGTTCTGAGCATTTATACCCTTTATTAAATTCAATTCGGTGAAATTCTAAAACTCCATTTGCATGGATTAGTTCTGTGGAACCCCATATATTACCAGCGAGTATTCCCATTATTTTATCCTTTAAATTATGT
>Ga0102814_10003457_pt1 | contig 10288 bp, 10 predicted proteins | sample ColrivemetaGS741_FD_79112 | JGI IMG/M metagenome (GOLD analysis project Ga0102814, IMG submission 79112) | Estuarine microbial communities from the Columbia River estuary - Flood tide ETM metaG S.741 | ecosystem: Environmental > Aquatic > Marine > Intertidal zone > Estuary | place: USA... | reverse complement strand
GGTTTGCGCGCCCAGTAATAGAGCCCTCGCCAAAGTAATCTTTACGATATGAGAAGGTATGACAATCGCCATCAATATTGATTCTGTAGGATTTCCCATCCCATGTGCCGACCGGCGGTTGGAGATACCCCACCAAATCATCAGCTTCAATTTGATCTTTTACCCAGTCAGGCATTTCATCAAGCAGACCTTTGCCAGCTGTGTCACCTTCGAATGGTGCGCCCATTTCGATAATATCAAAGTCAACGGTTCCGGTTGCAATCGCTTGCTGCAATCTGGGATTATAATCGGCTTGCGCCAGATCGATCCAATTGATTTTTGCCCCGGTATAAGCTTCCCATGGTTTTAAGAAACCGCGGAACAAAAAGTTGTGAAGGTTCTGGTTATTCAGGCCCATAAATGTCAGCTCGACACCCTCAAACTCACCCTCTGCAACCCGTTCTTTCGTTGGGCCTAAGCACATTCCGCCAACTTTTTGCCAATCGGCATCCGTGGGAGATCCCATACCGACGCCAGGCACTTTGAGAATCTCGGCGCGCAGCGATGAATGGCTTCCCGCGAAGGCGGGCACAGCGCCCCCCATTGCCGCCAAGGCGCCCGCGCTTGCGGCCCCTTTTAAAACATTGCGTCGGCTCATTTTGCCGCGCACCATCTGATTATATAATTCGACTTTCACGTTTTCGTCCTCCCAATTTGTTGGCGCCCAACCGAATCTTCGCAACGGTCCAGCGCTTTGCTCAGAAAATAACCTTCCAACATCTCGAGCTGTGCCTCTTACCGGACAATGCTCTTATGAAACCATCTCAATGATCTATGCGTCTGTCAAGCAGCTAACATGTTAGCATGATCAGAGATGGACAGCTGCTTTCTCATGGTCTAGGTTTTTGGAAATATAATTTTATGGGAACCCTTTGAAATGGCAGAGGTCACGATTCGCAACTTGCGAAAATCATACGGAACCACAGAGGTTATTCATGGGTTGGATGTTGATATCAAAAATGGCGAATTCGTAGTGTTGGTTGGCCCCTCTGGCTGCGGTAAATCAACTTTGCTTCGGATGATCGCCGGCCTCGAGGGGATTTCAGAGGGCCAAATTTCAATCGGTGATCGCGTGGTGAATAACCTGCCACCGGCAGAGCGCGACATTGCAATGGTGTTTCAAAATTATGCGCTTTACCCGCATAAGACCGTTGCGTCGAATATGGCGTTTTCTTTGCGCATGAAAGGGATGGACAAATCTGAAATCAAGACGCGGGTTGATCGTGCGGCCGAGGTTTTGGGTTTAACACCCTACCTTCAGCGATATCCAAGGGCGCTTTCAGGCGGGCAACGGCAACGGGTTGCGATGGGCCGCGCGATTGTGCGCGATCCGCAGGTTTTTTTGTTTGATGAGCCGCTGTCAAATTTAGACGCGAAATTGCGCGTACAGATGCGGGCGGAAATTCGCGAATTACACCAGCGCTTAAAATCCACCACGGTGTATGTGACGCATGATCAGATTGAAGCGATGACCATGGCGGATAAGATCGTGGTGATGCAAAATGGCCATATCGAACAGGTCGGCAGCCCGCTTGAGCTTTATGACAGCCCCACGAATATTTTTGTAGCAGGATTTATTGGCTCGCCAGCGATGAATATGATTAAGGCTTCCGTTTCAATTGACCCGATTGCTGGCCCACAAGCGTTGATTGGCAAGGCCTGTTTGAACTTGCCCGCGGTGGCATCGCTCAAAGCCGGTCAAGAGATATTGATCGGTATTCGACCGGAAAACCTTTTGCCGGCGGCTGATGGTCTTGCCGGCGAAATAACCGTTATTGAACCAACAGGGTCGGAAACGCATGTTGTGGTGCGATCCGATGGTCAAGATTTTGTGTCGGTGCTGCGTGAACGCCCCGAGTACCAACCGGGCCAATCGATCAAGCTGTCAGCGGCGGCCGAAGATTTACACGTGTTTGACGCTGAGACCCTGCTGCGCCTGAATGATCCGCGTTAGCCCGCACTCACGATATGCGCCGGATCGCGCGGTAAAAATTTGCCCGCTTCAGGGCTTGCAGGTGAAATGTAAGCAGTGCCATCATGCACAGAAGAAAATGGGACAAGAACGGTGCCCGCTGAAATAAGACACGCGCCAGATCGCTCGCGCGGGGCGGCGGGTAGGCAAAAGATCAGAGAAAGGATCCTAAAATGCTAATTGGGCTGAACCCACTTTTAAATGCAGATGTGTTATACGCCTTGCGCGCGATGGGGCATGGCGACGATCTCATCATTGCGGATACGAATTTTCCATCGGATAGCGTGGCCCGCGAAACCGTTTTGGGCGAGGTGTTACGCATTGATGCTTCTGCAGCAGAGGTGGTGCGGGCTGTGCTTTCTTTATACCCAATTGACACGTTCGTAGAGGATGCTGCTGCCAGGATGGAAGTGGTTGGTGCGCCGAATGAAATTCTGCCCGTGATGCAAGAAGTGCAGACTGAAGTGAGCGCGGTGAACGGACCGGCAGCCATGATGCCGATAGAGCGGTATGCTTTTTACGCGCGGGCAAAACAAGCCTATGCCGTGATACAAACCGGTGAGCGCCGGTTTTACGGTTGTTTTGCATTGCGTAAGGGCGTTGTGCCGCCAGATCAGGAGTAGATTATGGGAAACGTGGTTGTTTTGGGCGTGTTCGTCGCAGACACAGCTTATCGGGCTGACCGGATGCCGCGCATGGGCGAAACCGTTTTGGGCAATTCCTTTTCGCTTGGCCCCGGCGGGAAGGGATCGAACCAAGCCGTGGCGGCGGGACGCCTTGGCGCGGATGTTGCGATGATTAGCCGTCTTGGCCAGGATGATTTTGCTGAAATGGCGTTGAACACCTGGAAAGCAGCCGGTGTAACGCCTTACGTGACGCAAAGCCCTGATGATTATACGGGGGCAGCGTATATTTTTATTGAACATGCCACGGGTGACAATGCGATTATTATCGCCCCCGGCGCAGCGGCAAACATATCTGCGCAAGATCTTGAGGATCACGCTGACCTTATTGCGGCGGCGGATGTTTTTGTTACTCAGCTGGAACAGCCATTGGGCGCGGCGCAGCGCGGGTTAGAATTGGCCAAGGCTGCTGGTGTGACTACAATTTTGAACCCCGCCCCAGCGGTCGAGCTGCCCGCCGAAATGCTTGCCCTTTGTGATTACGTGACGCCGAATGAAACCGAAACGGAAATTATTACGGGATTGCCGGTGACCAATGAAGCAGAGGCCGCGCAAGCCGCGGCCGCTTTGCATCAAATGGGTGTTAAAACGCCGATTATCACCTTGGGTGAAAAAGGTGCGTATTTACACGGCCACGGATTGATACCCGCCTTTCGGTTGGAGAAGTTGTCGAAACAACCGGCGCGGGTGATGCGTTTAACGGGGGATTCGCCGCGGCTTTATCGGAAGGGTTTACCCCAGTTGAGGCGGTTCGTATTGGTAGCGCGACCGCGGGAATTTCGGTAACACGCGCGGGCACGGCCCCGGCGATGCCATCGCGCGCTGAGGTGGATGCGCTGCTTTGATAGCCGCCCTTTATGCTGCATAATTTTATCGGTTCGGGCCGCTGCGGTGTTCAGAAAACGGCTGGATCTTTTGCGATCAAGCGCTCAACAGGTTCCAAATTTTTTGAGCCTGTTGCAAGAGCTCTTGATCGCGATGCAATGCGCCGATCACTTGCACGCCAATCGGCATAGAGTTGGGGCCTGTTGAAACGGGCAGATGCACCACGGGCAGGCCTAGCAATGTCCAGGGTCCGTTGAAAAGCGAATTGCCGGTGGATCCAAGCCCTTTGGGCGCTTCTCCCAATGTCGATGGCATCAAAAGGCAATCATATTCGTTTAATAAAGCTGAACAAGCATCCCGCAAAGCGGTGGTTTCGTTAAGCGCATCGAAATAGCTGCTGGTTGAGATTGCGGCGCCAGCCTTATGGGCGTTAAGGATATGAGAGCTGAGCCTCTGGGGATGGTTTTGCACCAGATTGTTAAATTGATGATGCAGCTCATAATCATTGATTTTGCTGCGCACAGCCGCGCAACGCGCCAGAACATCATCCAAAGTCACATTTGTGATATGCGGTGCACAAGCCGCGCCAATATCACTGCTTAACGTCTTCATATAGGGGGCCGCTTGCTCTGTAAATCTGCCCTCAATCATCGCGATGCTGAACGGTTTTTTAGCCGGGCGAGGGGCGGCGCTGGGCGTGCAAAATTGTATCACTTGCGCCAAATCCCCAAGCTCATTGGCCATGAACCCAATCGTATCTAAGCTGGGGGATTGGCTGAGAACACCAAAGCGATCGATCAAGCCAAAACTTGGCTTAATGGCAAAGACGCCGCAAAAGGCGGCTGGGCGAATGACCGATCCGCCGGTTTGGGTGCCAATGGCCAATGGCAATAGGTTTGCGGCCACCACTGCTGCTGATCCTGAGGAAGATCCACCGGGGGTAAAGTCAAGCCCGCGGGGGTTGCGCGTGCGGGAGGGTTGGAGAAACGCCAATTCAGTCGTAACCGTTTTGCCAATCACCAGAGCCCCCTGCGCTTTGAGCTGTTTGACAATGCTGGCATCGGTTTGTGCGTTGTAGCCGATTGGCGCGGCACAACCAAACGCGGTAGGCATGCCGGCGACATCGATGATGTCTTTTACGGCAAAAGGCAGGCCTGCCAAAGGTAAGGCCTCCCTTTGCTCTTGTGGCAAAGCGTCAAGACGGGCGGCGTCGGACAGGACGGTGGCCTCGTCAATATATTCAAATAACCCCAATTCGGCATTGGCGGTTTTTATATCGGCTAAAACGGTTTTGATGAAAGCTTCAATATTTTGGCCGTTTTGAGCGATGGCGCTACGGCACTGCTGAAAGTCGCTGACATGCTGTTTCATTGTGACCCCCTTATTTCTGGCGATCAGGCTACGTCAACATGCGGCTAGGGTAAAACGGGAATATGGCCCCGCTTCAAAAAATAGGGCCGCATCATCAGCGCGGACAGCCCCCAGATGGCCGAAAGCATATACATACAAGCGGTGATAGAAATATATTCCGCCACCAAACCCACCAAAGGGGGGCCAAATAAGAACCCGGTAAAGGAGACGGTGGTGACATCTGATACAATTTTAGATGCGTTTTCCGGATTACGTCGGGCCGCAAGCCCCATCACTAAGGGAATAAAATTTGCGCTGCAAAACCCCAAAGCTGCGAAGCCAAATACGATTGCGGCCAGCGATTGGCTATAGGTCGCGGCCGCCATCGAAACACAGCCCAACAGCATGGCAGATGTGCCCATACCGCGCTCGCCAAATCGAGCGATCAATGAAGTACCAAACATGCGCGCCACAATTTCAGAGCTGTTAAACGCAAATATACCGACACCACCAAGCGCAAGGGCAAGCCCGATATCGCGGGTTAACCACAAGGCTGACCAGTCCAAAATAATACCGATTGTGCCCATTGAGATAGCTGCAACAGGGCCTAAAAACAGCGTGTCGCCGGTTGGAATTCCAAAGTGAAACTTTTGTATGGGCCTTATCTGGCGCTGCGTGTTTGAAAAAAGAAGGCAGGTCAACCCGTAAAGAATACCCAGCATCATGAGCGCAAAAAACAAAGAGAGGGGCGAAAAGGCGAGGGATGCAAAAAAGCCGCCAATCAGCACGCCAAACAGGCTTCCGATTGAAAAGCACGCGTGATGAAGCGGCAGCAAGCGTTGCCCGGTGGCTTGTTCTGTTTCCACCGTGATCACGATTGCGCAGGGGTTAATCACCCCAAAACTTAACCCCACTGGTAACGCCATCAGCGCAAAGGTGAACGCTGTTTCTGTCGACACCCATAAAAAGATTATTATGCTAAAAGCGATGACGCCAAACGGGAGTAAAAAATGCGGCCCAAGTTTTGGAATAAGAAGCTTATTTGTTGCTTGCATCGAAAAAATCGATCCAATGCCAAACAACAATAGAATATACCCGAAATTCTTTTTCGACAGCCCAATTTCTTCGATTTTCCAAGGAATGAAAACAAACCAATTTCCAATAATCAACATGCAGATGATAATGGCAAATCTAGACATGAAAATGGTTGGAATAAGCTTCTTGATAAAAGGATTTGATATCATATTTGACCTATTCGGACGGCTTAATTTGACTTTGAGAACGCGATTTTAAAAGGCTGGGCTGTGATTCCAGAAGGAGATAAAAGTATTCATATAATACTTTAATGCCAGGGGTATATAAAATTTAACCATGCACAATAAGTATGTTTTTTATTTTGAAATGTTGAAACGTGAAAACCTGCGGAAAACGCGAGGAACGAAAAATCAAACTGGGGTTTGGTGTCACATCTTGCGCTGTTGATTGAAATGGATTTGCCCTGTGGTGCAGCTGAATTAAACATTCGAGGTTTTTATTGCGTTTGCCAAATCTTAAATTTTGTGGGGCTGAGCTTTTATTGAAAAAAGTAAAAGAAGTTTGATTTATCTAACGGATTTTGGGTGGCTCTGCTTTAATTGGAACCGTTATTTATGTGTTTTGGCCTGTCGGGGTGTTTTCAAAGCGCAGACCTAGCGGTATTCTAACCCTAAGATAGGAGTCGCTATGCGTTGGTTGTTTTTAATTTTCTTCTTATTCCCTTCGATTGCTCTTGCAGGTCAGGCGGAACAAGAAGAAGTGGATCAGGTTTTAGAAGGATTGAAACCTTGTCTGCTTGCCTTCGTGCATTTGAATAAAAGCAATAATGGGGTGATCCAGCGCGAAGCTCGGCTGCAATTGTTTCTGAAAGTTGACGAAGAGCTATTTAGCGTTGAAAATCAGCAAAAGATGGCGGCTAAATTTAAGCAGATTGTCGACCAATCCCTTTATTTATTGATTGGAAAAGCGCAACAAAACGCCAGTAAGGAAGATCAAGAATATATTTTAGATAAGATGCGGCCCATCGTGAAGGAACTTGAAAATCAGGCCACAACGCCTCCGCAAGATCTGCAATCCTGGGGAGGGGAGCTGAAAGGCTGCGTGGAAAAATACGACCTTTTGAAATAGTGTTTAGGCTATTTAGAATGCTCTGATCAGCCGTTGTTTTGGGCTTTTGCGTAATTTAAATGCATATTGCGGGGTTCTTCTGGTTAATTTTGGGTTCTGTTTTTATTGGTGATAGTTGATTTTATATCTGGACTTGTGAAAAACGATTTTGGGTACCTTCTCACCCGTATCACGGTGTGCGCAGCAGCTCATCACAAACAGCCGGTAAATATATTTCAATCGGCATTAAATTCGGAAACTAAATTTTTTGGGTAAACATCAATAATCTAATCATTTTATCAAGCGGCAAGTAAAGGTCGGTATAGCGTCGCTTTTATTTTATAAGCGGGTTGCAGAACTGCCCCTTATTGTAAGGGTTTTTTTATATCCAAATTATGACACTTTTACGGCGTATGCCCGTGCTACTGACGATCTGTTATCTAAAATAATTTATATTTTTATACGATATAAAATTTGATCCAGACGGCTGATGTAGCTATGTTGTATCGAACATCTCGCGCGAAATAAGATTGGAGAATAACATGTCCAGCAAACAATGTTTAAATGTCGTTTGGTTTGTCGTTTGTTTTATTTTAGCTCCGTTCAGCTTAGCGCATGCGAGTGGTCTTGAAGCCGGATCTTGGGGCGGCAAAGTACGCGCGGGGCCTGGCAAGAATTACGATCAAATTGGCAGCTTGCAAAACGGAGATCCAGTGGTCTTGCTGAAACGTTTCGATGTGGCGTCAAGTGAGTACCCTTGGTTTGAATTAACCTTCAAAGGAGGCCAGGTTGGATATCAGTGGGGCGGTATCCTATGCGCTTTTGAAACCGCTGTTGAGGGCGTTTATAAGCAGTGCGAAAAAGATAACCGACCGTTAGTACCCCGATTATTTGCCTGCTCGGAAGAAGCAGGTTTGCGATCAAAAAATAGCAAACGTGAAACGCAAATTAAATTTGTTGCCAACGGGCCTCGAAACACGGACCGGTTTGAGATCTATTGGCTTGATTATGATGGTCAACGCAAAAAATATAAAACTTTGACGCCTGGACAATCTTGGACGGTTAAAACCTATCCTTCACATCCTTGGTTGGTTTTAAGAGTGTCGAACTCTGGAGAAAAATCTTGTTTTGCTTTGGTGCGCGGGCGAAAGCAAAGCTCTGAATTGCAAGTACGATAAGGGTGCTTGGCTGCAAATGTTTGATCGCCCCATCAAAAAAATGGTGATAGAATATTCCATATAATATCAATACTTTACAGCCTGATTTTAAGCTAATTTTGGTGTGTTTGCCGAGATTGATTTTTGAATAGATAGACCAAGTGCGCCGCATATGAATAAAATTGTAACTGAGAATTTGGCCCGTAGCATAATAGACATTGCCCTCAGTCTATTTTTCAGGCACCAAATTTAAATTAAACCTTGTGAATGAAAAAATGAAAATAGTTTTGGTTGCTCCAGAAATTCCGCATAATACTGGCGCAATCGGGCGCACTTGCGTTGCTTTGAATTTAGAGCTTATCCTTATTAAACCCTATGGTTTTTCGCTTTCGGAGAAAACGGTGATACGCGCGGGTACGCGCTATTGGAAACATGTTCGCCTGTGCGAATATGAGGATTGGCAAAGCTTTCTTGAAGATCGGCAGCCCGCGCAAGACGATCTTTATTTGTTTGAAGAACATGGGCAGCAAAGCTTTTACGCACCAGTTTATAAAGAGGACGGGTATTTGGTATTTGGATGTGAATCTGCGGGTCTTCCACCCGAGGTGATGTTGGGCAGAGAGGATCGAATTTTTCATGTGCCTATGCGCAACCCGGTTGTTAAATCGCTTAACCTTTCCAATGTGGCGACCGCTGTGATTTACCAAGCCATGCGGCCCTTTTATAAGGGTAACGTGATTTGATATCACTCTGACGGGACAGGGGCGGGCAGATTTTAAGGTGCATCGCAATACGGTCTAACGCTTTAATAAGCTTAAGCTGCTCACAGCATTAAAAATGCGCATCATGTATGTTATTTAGAGGCCAAATTGGCTCAAGCGGTAAAACGATTTATAAACAATTACGCTGGTTTTTTTGACCATTTTTTCAGTAGATATCTGACTTATAAAAATGTTTGCCTTTTAGTTTGTAAGGCCGCACCGTTCTTATTTCGATCAGGTCTTGGCTTGGATGTGCCGCGCAAATAAACAAGTGAGATGTTCATTTATTTACGCCGCAATTCTATTATGTCTGACCTCATCAACCAATAAAATATGCGCCAAGTCCGAACCAGTTTGTGTAAGATGGTTTCGGCTATCAAAAAAACCGGCCGCTTTGCCATAATCTTCGGCGTTTCTATAAAGCTCCGAATTGGCGGAACTTTGACAATGCGCGAGAACGGCTTCGTATTTTTTAAAATCCGAGTATGCAGTCATGGCTCGTCTCCTTTTTTACAAGTGATACGACGTCACATGCTATTTGGATTTAAATACTACCTTAATCGAGCCCAAAAACAATTAAGTCGATGGTTTTTCATAAGTGAGGCCTCGCCTGCCCTCGGCATCAACGCGGGTTGGCTTTTTATACGAACATTGCGCTTAATTTTTAACAATAGGTCATTTGTTGATCAAAAATACAGCCCCGTTCCCCCCAAAAAACGATGCGGTTAAGCCTTTTGGGCGTGATTTAAAATTGTGAAACGTGGATTTGGTTTGGGGGCGCCTGTTAGCCTTGAACGGATGTAACGCCCGTTTCAGATCTATATAAGAGCCCGTCTTTTTTTAAGGAAACATGCATCGTGGCGTCTTTGGTGCCATTCGGGTAATCTGCGCGTAAATGTTGCACCAATATATCGTCATTTTCATAAATGCAGCGGCGGTTTTTGATATTAGCATTTTCCATGATCGCTTTCATTTGTTCGGCGCTCATGCTGTTTAGATTTGTGACTTTGCCAGTGGAATGCCACGTCATTTCCCAATCGGGGTGAAAGCAGGCCCAGTAAGCCTCTACGTCATGGTTTTCCCAGGCTTCGGTCAGTTTGTTATAAAGCGACAAATTTTTTTTCCTTTCACATGATGCCCCCTCAGCGTTTTATCCGTCGTGTTATTTTCTATGTCATAGCGAGGATGGGCTTTGTTTCAATTTTTTCAAATGACAGTTTTTTAACACATATCCACAGGCGCTAATTTTTCTGGAAAACAAACGACAAATTATTGGCAGGCATATTTTCAGTTTGCTTGTGCATAAGACCTCTCTGAGCGAATAGACCAAGGATATCCGCGTCATTTTTATATCCCAGT
>Ga0102814_10003456_pt1 | contig 10289 bp, 5 predicted proteins | sample ColrivemetaGS741_FD_79112 | JGI IMG/M metagenome (GOLD analysis project Ga0102814, IMG submission 79112) | Estuarine microbial communities from the Columbia River estuary - Flood tide ETM metaG S.741 | ecosystem: Environmental > Aquatic > Marine > Intertidal zone > Estuary | place: USA: Columbia... | reverse complement strand
CCGACATCACCGGTGCCATGCCCTATATCGATACCTTAGTGCAGCGCGAAGACGCGGTGTTGGCGACCCATTGGCGGGCTCAGGTGTTGATCAAACACTACGATCTAAAAATGCCATTCTGGCTCATCGATCAAAACGACTGGCAACTGCAATTGCAGGATCGCACCCTGACGTTCGTATTTACCCCCTATGCCCACTTTCCCGGTGCATTCTGCACCTTCGACAACCATAGTCAGGTGCTATTTTCGAGCGATTTATTCGGGGGCTTCACCGAAAAATTCTCCCTAGTGGCACAGGATGAGACTTATTTTGAGGCGATGCGGCCATTCCACGAGCACTATATGCCCAGTAAAGAGGTACTCGGGTTTGCAATGTCCGAGATCGAGCCGTTGCCGATAGCACTGATCGCGCCCCAGCACGGTTCCCTAATCCCGAAGCCATTGATCCAACCGATGATCAACCAGTTGATGAACCTGGATTGCGGGCTATATTTGTTAGCCCACGGTGATACCGATTTTAGAAAACTCAGCCGTCTCAACCAGACCCTGCGTGAGATTACCCAAACCCTGCTGCTATCCCGTGAGTTTCGTGATATTGCCAACCGGCTTTACCATATTATTCAGGCAAACTTACCGGTAACTGAGCTCGATTTTTACGCCCTGTTCAACCACGAACACCATCTGTATTTTTCACCGGAAACACGCTATCGCGGTTTGGAAATACCGCTAAGCCAAGACCCCACCCAGTTATTAGGTAAGGATATTATCCAATGGCAGCATTGGGTTGCTGAACACCACGGCACCCGACCCCAGGCGATAAAAGAAAGCTGTTTCTGTCTGCTGCCAAAAGACAGTGACTGGCAATTGGTGATTCCACTATTCGAACTCGCCACGGGCAAAATACAGGCGCTAGCGATCATACATCTCAGCGAGCCTCTGACACTGACTGGCCAACTGGAACACCTGATCAATCAGATGGCGATGCCGCTTCAGGTAGCGATTGAGCGAGAGGTCATCTACCGCACCCTGGAACTGGAACGCCAAAAGCTCTATATACGTTCGATCCACGATCCACTAACTGGACTCTACAGCCGTGTTTACATGGCCGATGCTGTGCAGCGTCTCTGTGACCTACACGACCGAAACGGTTCTGATGCCGTCAGCGCAATACTGATCGATATCGATCACTTCAAAGAGATCAATGATACTTACGGCCATAACCAAGGCGACGAGGTATTGCGCCAGGTTTCGCACCTAATGCTGGATATTATTCGCGAGGGTGATATCGCTATCCGCCTCGGTGGTGAAGAGTTTATTGTCTTTATGACCAGTAAAACCGCGCTTGAAGTGCAGACCTTAGCTGAACGTATACGTAGTGGCATTGACGCTCTTACAGTGCTTGCCAATGAGACCCCGCTGCGGGTTCAAGTCAGTCTCGGCACCGCCGTTCGAACCCAGGGCGAGACCCTACTCAACCTGATTGAACGCGCCGACCGAGCACTATATCAAGCCAAACGTGGCGGCAGAAATCGGGTAGTCGCTTCGGCCTAGCGGACAATTATAGCGAAGCCTAGACTGACAAACACCTAGCCGAATGTTCCAACCAGAGGCTGACTGAAGAGCAAAAAAAAGCGACCCGAAGGTCGCTTTCTAGTTCAGAAGCTAATCAGCATTTTACCAGCCGGTCAGTTCCTTCAAAGCATCACCGATCTGCGCCAAAGAACGCACGGTCTTAACACCAGCATCTTCCAGAGCGGCAAACTTCTCGTCTGCTGTACCCTTACCACCAGAAATGATGGCACCGGCATGGCCCATGCGCTTACCGGCAGGTGCAGTAACACCGGCAATGTAAGAAACGACAGGCTTGGAGACATTGGCCTTGATGTAGGCTGCAGCTTCCTCTTCCGCGGTTCCACCGATCTCACCGATCATAACGATCGCTTCGGTCTTAGGATCCGCTTCAAACAACTTCAGAATATCGATGAAGTTAGAGCCAGGGATAGGATCACCACCAATACCGACACAGGTAGACTGACCGAAGCCTGCATCTGTAGTCTGCTTAACCGCTTCATAAGTCAGTGTGCCTGAACGAGACACGATACCGACTTTGCCTGGCAGGTGGATGTGACCAGGCATGATGCCGATCTTGCACTCGCCTGGGGTGATGACACCTGGGCAGTTAGGGCCGATCAGAGTTACATTCAGCTCATCACACTTCACCTTGCACTCGAGCATATCTAAAGTAGGAATGCCTTCGGTGATGGTAACAATCAGCTTGATGCCGCTGTTCGCCGCTTCCAGGATAGAATCCTTACAGAAGGCAGCAGGAACATAGATCACAGAAGCTTCTGCGCCAGTGGCAGCAACGGCTTCAGCAACAGTGTTAAAAACAGGTAGACCCAGATGCGTTGAGCCGCCTTTACCAGGCGTTACACCGCCAACCATCTTGGTGCCGTAAGCGATCGCTTGCTCGGAGTGGAAGGTACCCTGTCCGCCGGTGAAACCCTGGCAGATCACTTTGGTGTCTTTATTGATCAGAATGCTCATGGGTTATTTACCTCCCGCTGCCTTAACTGCTTGCTGAGCCGCGTCAGTCAGGCTAGTCGCTGCAATAATGTCCAGACCTGATTCAGCCAGTACCTGAGTACCCAGCTCCGCATTGTTACCTTCAAGGCGAACAACAACAGGCACTTTCACACCGACTTCTTTAACAGCAGCGATGATCCCTTCAGCAATCAGATCGCAACGTACGATACCGCCGAAAATGTTAACCAAAACGGCCTTAACAGCGTCATCAGAGAGGATGATTTTGAACGCTTCAGTAACCCGCTCTTTAGTGGCACCGCCGCCCACATCGAGGAAGTGAGCGGGGAAACCACCGTGTAGAGCCACGATATCCATGGTACCCATTGCCAGACCAGCACCGTTAACCATGCAGCCGATAGAACCGTCCAGAGCTACGTAGTTCAGCTCCCACTTGGCAGCATTAGCTTCGCGCGCATCATCCTGTGATGGATCGTGCATCTCTTGCAGATCTTTGTGACGGTATACCGCGTTGGAATCGATAACCACTTTGGCATCCAGACAGTGCAGATTGCCAGCGTCGGTGATTACCAGAGGGTTGATCTCCAGCAGAGCAAGATCTTTATCTTTGAACATTTTCGCCAGACCCATAAAGATCTGTACGAATTGCTTGATCTGATTGCCTTCAAGACCAAGCTTGAATGCCAACTCGCGGCCTTGGTAAGGCTGAGGCCCTGCCAAAGGATCGATGATCGCCTTAAGAATCTTCTCAGGTGTCTCTTCAGCCACCTTCTCAATCTCTACACCACCTTCAGTCGATGCCATGAAGACGATGCGACGTGAGCCACGATCGACAACCGCGCCCAGATACAGCTCTTGAGCGATATCGGTGCAGGTTTCAACCAGAATTTTCGTCACTGGCTGACCATTGGCGTCAGTCTGATAGGTCACCAGACGCTCGCCCAACCATTTTTCTGCGAAGGCTTTGGCTTCGTCAGCGCTGTCAACCAGCTTGACACCGCCAGCCTTACCCCGGCCACCGGCGTGAACCTGGGCTTTAACAACCCACTTATCGCCGCCAATACGCTTACAAGCCTCTGCAGCATCCTTGGGGGTTTCAACAGCCTCACCAATGGATACCGGCAGACCGTACTGGGCAAACAACTGTTTTCCCTGATACTCGTGAAGATTCATGTCTAGATCCGTTATTTACGTTCTACTGTGTGCGGCCCGAAAAGGCCGCGCCAAAGTGCTCCCTGTCACCAAGGAGCCCGATCTGAAAGATACCCGTAGGTATCTGCTTAGCGTTTTTTGCGATTAGCCACATGGATAGCATGGTTGTCACAGGCCAAAGCAGCCTCATGAATCGCTTCACTGACAGTTGGGTGCGCAAACACGGTCAACTGTAGATCCTCAGCGGTAGAGCCGAACTCCATCGCGATAACTGCCTGAGCAATCAGCTCACCTGCCTGACCGCCAATGATGTGACAGCCAAGAATACGATCCGTAGCTTCATCAGCAATCAGCTTGACGAAACCTTCGGTGTCCTGTGATGCCATAGCACGACCAGACGCGGCAAAGGGGAATTTGCCCACTTTAATTTTCACGCCCTCAGCCTTGAGCTGCTGCTCATTTTTACCAACCCAAGCCAGCTCAGGGTGGGTATAGATGATTCCAGGGATGCAGTCGTAGTTCATCTGTGCCTTATGGCCATGGATGATATCAGCCACCATAATCCCCTCTTCGGAGGCCTTATGCGCCAACATAGGACCACGAACCACGTCACCAATCGCGTATACACCAGGGACGCTAGTACGGCACTGACCATCAACAGCGATAAAGCCGCGTTCATCCAACCCTACGCCACAACCAGCATCCAGCAAGGCTTCGGTGTAAGGACGACGGCCTACGGCGACGATTAGCTGATCAACAACAATCTCTTGTTCGCCGTTAGCATCAGTAAACTTAACCAACACCTCTTTCTTCTTAGCCGTGCCCTTGATTTCAGTGCCAGTGACCCGCGCATTGAGGCGAATATCCAGTCCCTGCTTCTTCAGGGTTTTCTGAGCATCCTTAGCCATGTCCTGGTCACAGAATGGCAAGAAATCAGCCATCGCTTCTAACACAGTGACTTCGGATCCCAGACGCGCCCAAACAGAACCCATCTCCAGACCGATAACACCGGCACCGATTACACCCAGACGCTTAGGCGTCTTGCTGATGTTGAGCGCGCCCTCATTATCAAGGATCAAACCCTCTGTCAGTGGTGCGGGAGGAATATTGACCGGTACCGAACCTGCCGCGATAATAATGTTCTCAGCGTCAACCACTTCGGTGCTGCCGTCGTTTTTAGTAACTTCGACTTTCTTACCGCCTAATACTTTGCCCTTACCCGCCAATACAGTAACACCGTTGGCCTTGAACAACCCGGCGATACCGCCAGTAAGGTTCTTAACGATCTGATCCTTACGACCGATCATCGCAGGTACATCCATCGACACAGCACCGGTGCTAATGCCATGGATCTTAAACTCGTCGTGAGCCATGTGGTACTTATGAGTACTGTCCAGCAGGGCCTTGGAAGGAATACAACCGACGTTAAGGCAAGTACCACCCAAAACCGTCGCACCCTTATCATCAATCCATTTTTCAACACAGGCGGTCTTAAGACCTAACTGCGCAGCACGGATGGCCGCAACGTAACCGCCAGGACCCGCCCCGATTACAACAACATCAAACTTTTGTGACATGTCTGCTCTTCCTATCAATTAACCCGAGGAGGGTTATTTACTCATTGAGGGTTCAGGCCCCCGTAGAGGCCCTCTCACGCGTATCAAAAGTTTCTTATTCTAATTACTTATTTACCAAATCACACGTCTAACAGCATGCGAGTAGGATCTTCCAGCAACTCCTTGATGGTAACCAGGAACTGTACCGCTTCCTTGCCATCAATCATACGGTGATCGTAGGAGACCGCTAAATACATCATTGGCAGGATCACTACCTGGCCATTAACAGCCATAGGACGTTCCTGAATCTTGTGCATACCCAAAATCGCTGTCTGCGGCGGATTCAGAATGGGCGTTGACATCAATGAACCGAACACGCCACCGTTAGTGATGGTGAAGGTGCCACCTTGCATATCGTTGATACCCAGCTTGCCGTCACGGCCACGAGCACCGAAATCAGCGATTGCGGCTTCAACACCTGCCAAGCTCAATGCATCAGTATCCCGTAACACGGGAACCATCAACCCGCGGTCAGTCGAAACCGCAACGCCGATGTCCTGATAGCCGTGATAGACCATATCGTTACCGTCGATAGAGGCGTTAACCGCAGGGAAACGCTTAAGCGCTTCGGTAGCGGCTTTAACGAAGAACGACATAAAGCCTAATCGGGTCCCGTTGTGGGTCTTCTCGAACAAGTCTTTGTACTGCTTACGCAGATCCATGATCGGTTTCATGTTGACTTCGTTGTAAGTCGTCAACATGGCAGCAGTCTGCTGCGCTTCAACAAGACGCTTGGCAATAGTTGAGCGTAGACGGGTCATAGGAACCCGCTTCTCAACCCGCGCACCGGCAGCAACGGCCTCAATCACTGGGGCCGCTGCAGAGGCTTTAGCCACGGCTGCTGCTGGCTTGTTTTTGAGGTAGTTAACCACGTCTTCTTTGGTGATGCCGCCGCCTTTACCGGTACCGGTTACCTGCGAAGCATCCAGGTTGTTTTCATCCATCAGCTTACGTGCAGCGGGGCCTGCTACCGCAGCAGCATCACCTTCAGCACTAGCAGCAACAGCGGCGACAGGAGCCGCTGTAGATTCAGCAACAGCACCGGCAACAAAGAGCGCAATCACTTCATCACTCAGGACAGTAGAACCTTCACCTTTAAGAATTTCTGCAATCGAGCCATCTGCAGGCGCAACCACTTCGAGAACTACCTTGTCGGTTTCGATATCGACAATCAGCTCATCGCGAGAAACGGCTTCACCCGGCTGTTTGTGCCAGGTTGCCACGGTGCCGTCGGCGACTGACTCTGGAAATGTAGGTGCTTTAATTTCGATTGACATGACACATCCTTTATTTAGTAGTGACCCAGCAAGCCATTCACCTGCTAGGTCATGATCGCTTCGTTAACCGTTAATAGCGTCGTTAACCAGGGTCTCTTGCTCTTCCGCGTGTTGCGACATGTAGCCAGATGCTGGTGCTGCTGAACCCGGACGCGCCGAGACGCTCAGGTTTAAAGTGGGGTACAGCTGGTGTAACACATTACGCATATGGTGCTGTGAACTGTACCAAGCCCCTTGGTTTAACGGCTCTTCCTGACACCAAACCACCGACTCAACGTTTTTGTAGCCACCCAAGGCTGCGAGCATCTCCTTCTCTGGGAAGGGATAAAGTTGCTCGAGACGGATAATGGCAACGTCATCTCGGCCATCGGCTTGACGCTTGTCATAGAGATCGTAATAGACCTTGCCACTACAGAGCACGATGCGCTTCACCTTTTTGGCATCCAAATTATCCACTTCGCCAAGGACGTTCTGGAAGGTACCGTTAGTGAGCTCATCCAAGGTTGATATAGCTTGCTTATGCCGCAACAGGGATTTGGGTGACATCACAATCAACGGCTTGCGCAATGGACGGATGACCTGGCGGCGGAGCATGTGGAATACCTGGGCCGGAGTACTAGGCACACAAACCTGAATATTGTGCTCAGCACACATCTGCAGATAGCGCTCTAGACGAGCAGAACTATGCTCAGGCCCCTGACCTTCGTAGCCATGCGGCAACAGCATCGTGAGACCACACAAACGTGCCCACTTATGCTCACCCGAGGTAATAAACTGATCAATAACAACCTGCGCACCATTGGCGAAATCACCAAATTGTGCTTCCCAGATCACCAGAGTATTGGGCGCGGTAGTGGCATAACCATACTCGAACCCTAGTACCGCTTCTTCAGACAAGAAGGAGTCATAAATCGTCATTCGTGGCTGATCAGCAGCTAGATTTTGCAGTGGCACATAAACACCACCATCTTTCTGGTTATGCAGCACAGCATGGCGATGCGAGAAAGTACCGCGGCCAACATCTTGCCCGGTAATCCGGATCGGGTGACCTTCGGCCAACAGGGTTGCGTAGGCCATCGTCTCAGCAAAGCCCCAGTTGATAGGCATTGCACCGGAACCCATTTTCTTACGATCTTCCAGAATCTTTTTCACTTGATTCTGAACGATAAAGCCTTCGGGCTTAACGTCTAAACGGGCAACCAGATCCTTGAGCATCTCGGCATCAACACTGGTATCACATTCAAGATCCCAGGCATGGCCTAGATAAGGACGCCAATCGACAAACAACTCTTCGTTGGGCTCGGTCACCAGTGATTTGGCAACATGACGACCATCTTCAAGCGACTGACGGTAATCCGCCTCCATCGCCCGACTTTCGGCTTCAGTGACTACACCTGCAGCAATCAAATGCTCTGCATAGAGTGTACGGGTGGTCTTTTGCGCCTTGATGATTTTATACATGACCGGCTGAGTGCCCGAAGGCTCATCAGCTTCGTTATGGCCACGACGGCGATAACACACCAGATCGATAACCACGTCTTTCTTGAACTCGTTACGGTAATCCAAAGCAACCTGGGTCACAAACGCTACTGCCTCGGGATCATCGCCATTAACGTGGAAAATTGGCGCTTGAACCATTTTGGCAATATCGGTGCAGTATTCCGTAGAACGAGAATCTTCACGCTTGTTGGTAGTGAAGCCTACCTGGTTATTGACGACGATATGAACGGTGCCGCCAGTCTTGTAGGCACGGGTCTGCGACATTTGCAGCGTTTCCATCACCACACCCTGTCCGGCAAACGACTGATCGCCATGCAGAGTGATGGGCAACACCAAGTCGCCATTGGCATCATTGCGACGGTCTTGACGGGCGCGTACCGAACCTTCAACAACAGGAGATGCGATCTCAAGATGCGAGGGGTTAAATGCCAGCGCTAAATGGACCTCACCGCCAGGAGTCGACACATTAGAAGAGAAGCCCTGATGGTATTTAACATCACCAGACGTGGTCAGGGTACGCTTGCCTTCAAACTCATTAAACAGGTCGTGTGGATTCTTGCCAAAGGTATTCACCAGAACGTTAAGACGTCCGCGGTGCGCCATACCGATCACTACCTCTTTGGTGCCATGCTTGCCAGCGCGCTGAATCAATTCATCCATACAGGGAATCAATGCTTCGCCGCCTTCCAGACCAAAGCGTTTAGCACCGGCAAAACGTGATCCCAGATATTTTTCGAGACCTTCGGCTGCCGTTAAGCGCTCAAGAATATGCTTACGATACTCAGGCTCAAATTCTGGGTGACTACGCACAGGTTCAACGCGCTGTTGTAACCAACGTTTCTCCTGGGTGTCAATGATATGCATAAACTCAGAACCGACGGTGGTGCAGTAGGTTTTCTTGAGGTCATCCAGTATCGATTTCAGCGGTGCTTCTTCTGCGCCAAAGAACAGAGAGCCCAATTGAAAGGTGGTGTCCAGATCGGCTGCAGAAAGCTCATGAAAATGCAAATCTAGATCAGGAACATCTTCACGCTGCATCAATCCCAGAGGATCGATTTTTGCAATCTGATGACCTCTGACTCGGAAAGCGTTAATCATCCGCAACACCCGCACCTGCTTCTTTTCATGTTCGGAGCTGATGCCCGACGCTGGAAGCTGCTGCTGGGTAGCGCGTTGATTTTTTGACAAATAGAGAAAGTGCTCGCGCACTATGGAGTGTGGGATATCAGGAGTAACAGACTCCTTGATCCGAGGAAGTTTATCAAACTCTTCCCGCCACTCCTGTGATACTTCATTGGGATCTCTGAGATACGTCTCGTAAAGATCTTCGACGTAAGCCAGATTGCCACCTGAGAGATGTGAACTTTTCCACATCAGCTCCATTATGCCTTCATGCATTCTCGACAACCCTGTAGTGAGGGAATGCGCCTGAATTGGCGTACATTCTTCGCCCAGCCACCTGTCTATGCAGGTATTCTGAGGAACAACGCCCCTATTAGTAGTATTTCAGTGACATCATTAGAGTGAGCTAAACAAACCGAATAACTGATTATTCGTGGTTAGCATCGGCGCATAAGTTTACAGCAGTTAGTACTACACCGGAATAATGCTTTTTACCTAGACACCTCTAAATTCGCACCCTTTCTGCTATTTTCTAAGCGAAAAAAAGACAAAAAAAATGGTGCGAATAATCGCACCATTTTTATCGCTTTCGATCAAGTCGCTTGCTGTAGCAGCATGTTGCGAATCTTGCCGATTGCCTTTGTGGGATTCAATCCCTTGGGGCAAACGCTAACGCAGTTCATGATGCCGTGACAGCGGAATACACTGAAAGGATCATCCAGTTCAGCCAAGCGCTGACGAGTCGCTGTATCACGACTATCCACCAAGAAACGGTATGCCTGCAGCAAGCCTGATGGGCCGATAAACTTATCAGGATTCCACCAAAACGAAGGACAAGAGGTCGAACAGCATGCACAAAGGATACATTCGTACAGACCGTCGAGCTTCTCGCGCTCTTCGGGCGACTGCAGCCGCTCGATAGCCGGTGCCGGGGTGTCGTTCTGCAGGTAGGGCTGCACCTTCTCGTACTGCGCATAAAACATGCCCATATCCACGACCAGATCGCGGATAACCGGCAGGCCGGGAAGCGGACGCAACACCAGCTTATTGTTGCGGACAACTTCCGACAGGGGCGTGAT